>MDTG01273186.1_pt1 | contig 14941 bp, 17 predicted proteins | sample 811421 | NCBI WGS metagenome assembly MDTG01 (sample SAMN05326645, study PRJNA326480) | marine metagenome | isolation source: seawater | place: Pacific Ocean: South East | collected 2011
TCTTTGATTAGGTTTATATTTATATTTGTTAATTGCTTTTTTGCTAGTATAGCAACCCCATTATAACTTTTTTGTCCAAAAACATAGCTCTCGTAGGATAGTTTTTTAAAATCTTCAAATGGAAAATTTTTATCCTCTGTTTTGATTTCTTGCATAACCAAAATATCCGGTGAATTTTTTTTTAAATAATCTTTAATATTTTCAATTCTTGCTCTAACAGAATTTACATTCCAAGAGCTTATAATCATTAAAGTGAAAAAGAGATTCCACATCCACAAGAAGATTTGCTCTGTGGATTTGAAATTTTAAATGAACTTCCAATTAATTCCGAAACATAATCAATTTCTGAACCTTTAAGTAATTCTGCGGATTGTTTATCTATCAATATGTTTTCTATTTTATAATCGTTTTCTTCCTGTTTAGTATCAAAGGAGAAATCATATTGAAAACCGGAACAACCACCACCTTTTATTGCGATTCTAAAAAAAGATCCTTTATCTTTTTTAAGCAGCATATCATTTATGTGTTTTACTGCTTTATCAGTTATTTTAATTTCTTTAATCATATAATATCGTTGATAATACTAATATAGTATTATTTTTATTATTTTAAAGTATGAAAAATTTCAAGAAATTAGGATTATTTATTAGCAAAGGAAGACTTTTCAATGAACCTTTAAATAAATTTCGTACACCTTTTCAAAGAGATCGAGACAGAATAATCCATAGCGCTGCTTTCAGAAGACTCAAACATAAAACTCAGGTTTTTATAAATACTGAAGGCGATCATTACAGAACAAGAATAACACATTCTATTGAAGTTGCTCAAATAGCTAGAACTATTGCAAAATATTTAAATGTTAATGAAGAACTTACTGAGTGTTTGAGTTTGGCTCATGATCTTGGTCATACACCATTTGGTCATGCTGGTGAAGATGCATTAAATGATTGCATGGAACTTCATGGTGGATTTGATCATAATTTGCAAACATTAAGAATAGTTATGTTTCTTGAAAATAAATATGTAAAATTTGATGGTTTAAACCTAACTATTGAAACCATTGATGGTTTATTAAAACACAATGGACCAATTTATGATAAAGAAAAAATTGAAATACTAATTGGAATTAAAAATTTTAAAAAAATTAATTTTTTAAAAAATCCATCCTTAGAAGCCCAAATAGCATCTATTGCAGACGATATAGCTTACAATAATCATGATATTCAAGATGGACTAAATTCAGAATTAATAAATCTTAATCAACTATTAGAAATTAATTTTTTTAGGAAAATTTATAATCAATATAAAAAAAAAAATAAAAATCAACAATAAAGAAAAACTAAATCATCAAATAATAAGAGACTCAATAAATCTTATGGTAAAAAATATTATTGACACAACAATGGTAAATATAAAAAAAAACAAAATTAATTCTTTAAACGATGTATATTTATCAAAACAAAATTTAGTTGAATTTTCTGAGAAATTTAAAAAAATTATTGATGAAATAAGATTTTTTTTAAGAATCAACATGTATAATCATAGGAGTGTTTTGAAAAAAAATGAAATTGGTAAAAAAGTTATTGTTAAATTATTTAATAAAATAAGTAAAAATCCAAAAAAATATTTGAATAAAGATCAATTAAAATTTGATAAATATAGATCAATATCCGATTATATATCTGGTATGACAGACCGTTATGCAATTAACTTGAATAAGAAAATATAATGAATATTTTTGAAATTTATTTGGAAAAAATTAAAAACATATTAAAGGATCTTAATAAAAATGGTTCAATCAAAATACCTGATGACCTTAATTCTTTGATTGTAGATATACCTCCAGAAAAATTTAAATCTGATATTTCTTCAAATGTAGCAATGATAATTGGAAAATATAATAAATTAAATCCAATGGAATTTGGTGAATCATTAAAAAAAGAATTAGCAAAAGATCCAAACATTGAAAATTTAGAATTAATAAAACCTGGTTTTATTAACATAAAATTAAAACAATCATTTTGGAATAATTTTCTTCAAAATATACTAAAATATCCAAGTCAATACGGTATTAATTCACAAGAAAAAAAAAACAAGTATTTAATAGAATTTGTGTCTGCAAATCCCACAGGCCCTTTGCATGTAGGTCATTGTAGAGGAGCGGTTCTTGGTGATGTTATTTCCAATTTACTTAAATTTAATAACCACGATGTTACTAAAGAGTATTATGTAAATGATTATGGAAATCAAGTAATTAACTTTACAAAATCTGTTTTATTTAGAATAGATGAAATAAATAATAAAAAAAAGTTTCCACTCGATGACCCTGACCTTTATCCTGGTGAATATATTATAGATATAGCAAAAAATATAATAAAAACTGATAAAAAAAAAAAATTTCAAAATTTAAATAAAATAAATAATGAACTTAAAGAAAGATCAATTGATGAATCTATAAACATGATCAAAAATAATCTTGAAAGTTTAGGCATTAAACATGATTATTTCCAAAGAGAAACTGATCTTATTAAAAAAAAAGAAGTTGAGAATGTTATTACAAAATTAAAAAGTAAAGATTTAGTTTATAAGGGTAAAATTAAAGCTCCAGCTTCTATAGGCGAAAATGAAAAATGGATCGAAAGAGAGCAATTATTATTTAAATCAACAAATTTTGGTGATGACAAAGATAGGGCTTTACAAAAATCAGATAAATCGTGGACTTATTTTGCTAGTGATGTCGCTTATCATTATAACAAAATTAATAGAAAGTTCGATAAACTAATAGATATACTTGGAGCAGACCACGCAGGATATATAAAAAGAATTAGTGCCTCTGTAGAAGCTCTTTCAGATGAAAAAAATAAACTTATATGTAAAGTCAGCCAGCTAGTAAAATTAATAAAAGATGGTAAGCCATTTAAAATGTCAAAACGAAAAGGATCATACATAACTGTAGAGGACTTAATAGATGAAGTGGGTAAAGATGCTACTAGGTTTATTATGTTAAATCGTAGTAGCGATGTTGAATTAGATTTTGATTTTGATAAAGTTAAAGAAAAGTCTAAAGATAATCCCCTATATTATGTTCAATATTGTTATGCAAGAATTTCTTCAGTATTCAGAAATATAAATAAAGACCTGAATAAAAGCCTAGAAATTAAAGATTTTAATTTTAATTATTCAGATGATGAAATTAAAATACTAAAAAAAATATCTCAATGGCCATTGTGTGTAAGTATATCTTCAAAAAAACTTGAGCCACATAGGATACCGATTTACCTTTTTGAACTAGCATCTGAATTTCACTCTTATTGGAATTTAGGAAAAGAAGATGTTACAAAAAGATTTATAGATGAAAAAAAAACAATTTCCGATGATAAAATTGTATTTTTAAAAGCAATATCGACTGTTATTAAAAATGGGATGAATATCGTTGGTGTAAGCACCCCTGATAAAATGTAATGATTAAAGAAATTAAATATATTTTTTATTTATTAGTAATTTTTGGATTCATTATTTTTATTATAAAATATTATTTTTCAGATAATTTTAAAAAAGATTTCTATAGAAGTATAAATGATCATCAAAATATAATTAACAATTTTTCAAATAATCTATTTTTATATCAAAATGATACAAAAGACATTATTGAATATATCGATCATGGAAAGTCAGAAGAAAAATTTAAATTTTGGAAATTAATAGAAAATGATTAAAAATCGGAGATCTTTTATAGTTGGTCTGAAAGGATTAAAAATATCAATTAAAGAAAATTATTTCCTACGAAAATATAAACCTTGGGGTATTATACTTTTTTCACGAAACATTAAAAATATTACTCAGGTACATAAGTTAACTAACGATATAAAGAAAATTTTTAACGATAAAAATTATCCAATTATGATTGATCAAGAAGGCGGTAAGGTTTCTAGGTTAGATAAAATATTAATATCTTCAAGCTTTACGGGTGAGTATTTTGAGTCAAAATTTAAATTTAATAGTGATAATTTTGATAAATATCTTGATATTTACATTAAACAAACCTGTTTTTTATTAAAAAATATTGGTGTTAATATTAATAATTCTCCAGTTTTAGATATTAGAAGAAAATGTTCTGATATGATTATTGGCAGTAGATCCTTTTCAAATAATAAATTTATAGTTTCAAAAATTGGAAAATTATTTATTAAAAAATTTCATGAAAATAAAATCGCTACAGTAATTAAGCATATACCTGGACATGGGTTGGCTAAAGTAGATTCTCATAAAAGTACACCTATTGTTTATAATAAGCTTAAATATTTATTAAAAAATGATTTTTTTACTTTCATTAAAAAAAATTCACTTTTTGCTATGACAGCACATATAGTTTTTAAAGATATTGATCAAAAATATACTGTAACCCACTCGAAAAAAATAATTTCAATTATTAGAAAAAAAATGAGATTTAGAAATATTATTATTTCAGATGATATATCTATGAAAGCTTTAAAATACCCAATTGAGATAAATACAATAAAGGCATTTAATGCAGGTTGTAATTTGGTTTTACATTGTAATGCCAACATAAATGAGATGATTAAAGTTGCTAAAAATTCACCAAAAATTGATAATTTTTTGATGAAAAAAACCTTAGAATTTTATAAACTTGTAACGTAGTATGAAGCTAGAAAATCCATTAAAATTTAATGTAAATTTATCAACTTTTCAGGGACCATTAGAAACATTATTAGATTTAGCCAAGTCTCAAAAAGTTAACTTAGAAAATATCTCAATAACTAAACTCGCAGATCAATTTCATATTTTTATAACTAATTCTAAAGACTTAAATCTTGAATTAGCCTCAGAATATTTATTAATGGCTACATGGCTCGCTTATCTTAAATCGAAATTACTATTACCAGAAACAGATGAGGAAGAATTTAAGGCACTAGAAGTTGCTGAACAATTAAAACTACAATTAAAAAAATTAGAATTGATACGATTATTATCTGATCAAATGCTAAAAAGAAAAAGATTAGGTAAAGATATTTTTATGAGAGGCATAAAAGGAAATGTTAAATCAATATTTAACTCTGAATATTCTGTTTCACTATTTGATATAATGAAAACTTATGCAAATATTATTATGACAAAAGATTTTCACAGAATTAATATTCCTAGATTACCGGTTTTTACAACCGAGGATGGAATTAACCAAATAAAAAAATATTTTGGAAAACTTAATGACTGGAAAAATTTAGATGACTTAATACCAGAGAATTATTTAAAAAAAAAAAAATTTAAAAAAAACAGGTAAAGCTGGAATTTTTGCAGGTTCTTTAGAATTGGTAAAAGAAGGCAATGTCAGAATTAAACAAGAAAAACTATTTGAAAAAATATTAATTAAGGACTGTAAATGAATAAGGATAATAATATTGTTACATTTCCTTCAAACTTAAGCTCAGGCGAAAGAGAAGTTGAAGCAATTCTATTTGCTGCTGCTGAGCCTCTTGAGATATCTACCATTGAAGCAAAAATTTCAAAAAATATAAATGTAAAAAAAATATTGGAAAAGTTACAAAAAATTTATTCTACAAGAGGTATTAATCTGGTTTGCATTTCAAAAAAATGGTCTTTTAGAACAGCTCAAAATTTATCTAATCTTATGTCACAGCAAAAAACTGTAGAAAAAAAACTTTCCAAAGCTGCTATAGAGACCTTATCAATAATAGTATATCATCAACCTGTTACAAGAGCTGAAATAGAGGAAATACGAGGTGTAGCTTTTGGAACAAATACTTTAGAAATTTTAATGGAATTAAACTGGGTTAAACCACAAGGTAGAAAAGATGTTCCTGGTAAACCAATTCAGTATGTTACAACCGATGATTTTTTAAGCCATTTTAATATTCAAAAGCTTTCTGATTTACCCACAGTTGATGAGTTAGGAACAGCCGGTTTAATAGATACATCATCTGTAGATGCGTCAGTTTTTGGAACAGGAAAATTTTATAAAGAAAAACAAGAAGAAAAAAAAGAAAATATATATTCAAATATTGATGAAATGCTTGGCGGTACACTAAAAGACACTGAAAGTGAATAAAAAAATTCTTTCAAATAATGAATAAAAGTTATATAAAATAATAATGAGTATTGGATTTTGGCAAATAGCAATAGTTGTAATTTTGGTTGTTCTTCTTTTTGGTAGAGGTAAAATCTCTAGTTTAATGGGTGATGTAGCTAAGGGTATTAAAAGTTTTAAAAAAGGAATGTCTCAAGATTCTGATGAAACTGAACCAAAAAATGTCACTGACAACAATCAAGACTCTGATAAAAAAGATTAACCTCAATGCCCCAAATTGGCTGGTTTGAAATACTAATAATTGTCTCTTTAGCAATAATTATCATTGGACCTAAAGACTTCCCACACATGCTTAAAAAGGTAGGCTCTTGGATTGGATCAATTAAAAGATACGCATCGAATATTCAAAACGAAATTGCTTCATTAGAAAATGAGAATTTTGACGAAAAAAAACATGAAAGAAAAGATATAAAAAATAATGACACAAAATGAAGAAAGTATAGGTTTTATTAGTCATCTTGCAGAATTAAGAAAAAGGTTAATACATTGTTTTGTTTTTTTGATGTCAATATTTGTAGTCTGTTATTTTTTTTCAGAATATATTTATGGTTTTCTAGTAGACCCATATTACTCAGCGGTTAAAGATGATGGTACTCAGCGAAGATTAATTTTTACCGCATTACAGGAAACTTTTTTAACATATCTAAAAGTATCCTTTTTCGCTGCTTTTTTTATTACAAGTCCATTTATTCTTATTCAGATTTGGAAATTCATAGCTCCCGGTTTGTATAAACATGAAAAGTCAGCTCTTATGCCTTATTTGTTTGTTACACCAATACTTTTTTTACTAGGTGGTATGTTAGTTTATTATTTGATAATGCCTCTTGCTATTAAATTCTTTCTGTCTTTCGAAAGCAGTGGTGTAATAACAAATTTACCAATACAATTAGAAGCTAAAGTCAATGAGTATCTATCACTTATAATGAAATTAATTTTTGCATTTGGATTAAGTTTTCAATTGCCTGTAGTTTTAAGCTTACTTGCGAGAATTGGATTTGTAGACTCAGAATATTTAAAAAAAAGAAGGAAGTATGTTGTAATTATTATATTTGCAGCTGCAGCTATTCTTACGCCACCAGATCCAATTACACAGGTTGGATTAGCGATACCACTGTTAATTTTATACGAATTATCAATTTTTTCAGTAAAATTAATTGAAAAGAATAACAAAGAAAAAGATTATGCATAATTTAAAAGATATAAGAAACAACATAGATAATTTTGAAAATTTAATTTCAAAAAGAAATGTTAAAATAAATAAAAAAGAATTGATTGAACTAGACGAAAAAAATAGAAAATTAATTCAGACAAAAGAGTTACTTGAAAAAGAAAAAAAAGATTTATCCAAAACAAAAGACAAATCTTTATTTGAAAAATCAAAGAAAATTTCAATTGATATAGACAGAATTAGTAATGAACAAAATATTATAAAAAAACAATTAGATGATATAATCTCGAATTTACCAAATTTACCTTTAAAAGATGTTCCAGAGGGTTATGATGAAAAATCTAATGTTGAGATTTTAAAAAGAGGAAATGTCAGAAATTTTAGTTTTACGCCAATGTCTCATTATGAGTTAGGAAAAAATTTAAATATGCTTGACTTTGACCTAGCGGCCAAAACCACAGGTTCAAGATTTGTATTCGTTAAAGACCAATTAGCTTTATTAGAAAGAGCTTTGTCAAATTTTATGATTGATGTTCATACAAAAAAAAATGGTTATAAAGAGATTTCTCCACCACTTATAGCTTCAATGGATACAATGTTTGGGACAGGACAACTTCCTAAATTTGAAAACGATCAATTTGAAATCAAATTTGACGATGACGATAGCAGAAAGTTTTTAATTCCAACTGCAGAGGTTATTTTAACGAATATGGTTAAAAATCAAATCGTTCATATAGATGATTTACCCTTAAGATTAGTTGCATCAACACCTTGTTTTAGAAAAGAAGCTGGCAGTTACGGCAAAGATACCAAGGGCATGATTAGACAACATCAATTCTATAAAGTTGAATTAGTAAGTATTGTTGAACCCTCCAAATGTGAGGATGAATTAGAAAGAATGACAAATTGTGCATCAGGAATTTTAGATTCACTTAATCTACCATATAGAAAGGTTTTATTATGCACTGGAGATATGGGTTTTAGTGCTGAAAAAACATACGATATTGAGGTATGGGTACCATCTGAAAAAAAATACAGAGAAATTTCAAGTTGCTCTTCATGTGGTTCATTTCAAGCAAGAAGAATGAAAGCAAGATTTAAAAACAGCAAAAAAGAGACAGTATATTTAGCTACATTAAATGGCAGTGGTCTTGCAATTGGGAGAACTTTAATAGCAATTCTTGAAAACTACCAACAAGAGGATGGCTCAGTTATAATACCAGAAGTTCTTAGACCATATATGGATAATCAACAAAAAATAGCCAACAAATAGAGTTGTTTTAATAAATCAATTAGTATAAATAATTAAAAACTAGGAGTTATAACAATGTCAGGTTCAGGAATAGGTCAATTTATCCCGTTAATATTAATATTTGTAATTTTTTATTTCTTTTTAATTCGACCACAACAAAAAAAAGTAAAAGAGCATAAAACTATGGTCGAAAATTTAAAAAGAGGTGACAAAGTTATTACTGCTGGGGGCATTGTAGGAACAATTGAGAGAATTGTAGATAATGAAAAAGTAGAAGTTGAAATTTCAGACAATGTAAAAGTAGAAATTGTAAAAGCTACCGGTATTCAAGGACTTGTAATTCAAAATCAAGAAGTAAAAAAATAATTTCTCAATTTTAAAGTGCTTTATTTTTCAAAAACAAAAGTTTTATTGGTGATTATTATATCGATAACTTTTGTTTTTTTCACACTTTCAAACTTTACAAAATATCAAGATAGTTTTTTTAGTAAAAAAATTAATCTTGGACTAGATCTACAGGGCGGATCATATCTTTTATTAGAAATAGATCATAATCCAGTATTAGTGCAAAATCTACAGAATAAAGTATCAGAATTGAAAAATAATTTTAAAGAAAAAAAAATTACTTTTAAAAATTTTAAAATTACAAATGATAATATTATAGTTTTTACAACAACTGAAAATAACATAAATAAAGTTTTAGATTTACTAAGTGATAAAAATGGAACTGTAAATCCATATTATCAAAAATTTAAATCTTATAAATATGATTTTATTAATTCAGGAAAAAATTTTGAAATAAAAATTTCAAAATATGGTTTAATTGAAATTAAAAACTCACTTTTAGATCAAGCTATTGAAATAGTAAGAAGAAGAGTGGATGAAGTCGGCACTAATGAACCAAATATACTTAAAAGAGGCAATGATAGAATTCTAGTAGAACTTCCAGGTTTAGATGACCCTATGAGAATAAAAAATCTTCTCGGAAAAACTGCTAACCTATCATTTAGATTTATTATAAATTCTTCTGAAGACAGTTTTGGATCTGAAAAAGTGGAATTTGAGGAAACTGGAGAAATAGTAAATGTTAGTAAAAGAATTATACTCAGTGGAGATAACCTTATAGATGCCCAGCCACGTATGGATAACCAAAACAATCAAACAATCGTAAGTTTTAATTTAGATAGAGTAGGTGCAAAAAGATTTGGTAAAGCAACGTCACAGGGTGTTGGTCAAAGATTAGCAATACTTTTAGATGGTAAAATCATAAGTGCACCTAGAGTAAGAGAACCTATTTTAGGTGGTTCTGGTCAAATAACTGGAGATTTTACTTTTCAATCAGCTACAGATTTAGCTTTATTATTAAGATCAGGAGCTTTACCTGCTCCAATGAATATAATTGAAGAAAGAACTGTTGGTCCTGATTTAGGTGAGGACTCTATTAAAGCAGGTATTTTGGCTTTGATAATTGGTTTTTCATTAGTAATTGTTTTTATGTTTATTAAGTATAAAATTTTTGGACTAATAGCTAATACAGCATTAATTTTAAATCTTCTTTGTTTAATTGGAGTGCTAACGTTATTCGAAGCGACATTAACCTTACCTGGTATTGCTGGTATTATCCTGACCGTTGGTATGGCTGTTGATGCTAATGTCCTAATATTTGAAAGAATTAAAGAAGAAAAGTTTAGAGAAAAAAACCAAATTATTGCTTTTGACTCTGGTTATGTCAAATCAAGAACTGCAATTTTAGATGCAAATGTCACAACATTCATTTCAGCATTTATCCTTTTTTTTCTGGGATCAGGTCCGATAAAAGGTTTTTCTATTACACTTGGTGTTGGTATTTTAACAACTCTATTTTCAGTATACTTTATAGCAAGATTGCTAACTTCAGTTTATTTAATGAAAAATAAAAACAAAGAAATTAAAATTTAATGGAAACTAACCAAATAAAATTTAATAAATATTATAGAACATTTAATTTAATTTCATTAATATTAATTATTTTTTCAGTATTAATATTGTTTTATAAGGGATTAAACTTTGGTGTTGATTTTAAAGGGGGTACTTTAATTGAAATAAGAACTACTGATAAACAAATTAATATTTCAACTTTGCGAAATGCATTTTCCAACATGAATCTTGGCGAGGTAGCGATTAAAAAATTTGGTAAAGAAAATGATTATATAGTAAAATTTAAAAAAAAAAATTCTGATAAAAATCTAGTACAAAATATTAAAATTGATTTAACCAAAAAAATAGGTTCAGGCTATGAATTTAGAAGAGTTGAAAATGTTGGACCTAAAGTAAGCTCAGAACTTCTTAAAGGTGGTTTGATAGCTATTGCTACAGCATTAGGTGCAATGCTGTTTTATATTTGGATAAGATTCGAATGGCAATTTAGTATTGGAGCAATATTAGCATTATTCCACGACGTATTATTAACACTAGGATTTTTTTCACTATTTAGTTTGGAAGTTAATTTGTCAATAATTGCAGCAGTACTTACAATTGTAGGGTATTCTATGAACGATACTGTTGTTATATTTGATAGAGTAAGAGAGAATCTTAAAAAACATGTAGATATCAAAATTTATGAACTTACAAACATATCAATTAACGAAACTCTCTCAAGAACATTAATTACGTCTTTAACTACGCTTCTAGCTTTAATTTCAATATATATATTTGGTGGAGAGATTTTAAAAGGTTTTTCGTTAGCTATGATATTGGGTGTTATATTTGGTACTTATTCGTCTATATATATTGCTAGTCCAATCTTAGTTTTTTTCAATGTATCTTATAAAACTATTATTAAAGAAGAAAAATAATCAATATAAATTTTGTGCAGCTACCATTGATAATAACATTGGCAATGATAATAGAGTATTAGTTCTAGAAAATAGCATAGCTGTTTTTGCAGCTTTAGCTTTTGTATCAGGATCACAATCAACTATTCCTAGAGCTTTTTTTTGGTTTGGCCAAATAACAAACCATACATTAAATGCCATGATTAAACCTAACCACATTCCAATTCCTATGGCTGCATTTTTACCACCTCCTTGACCAATGCCTAAAGTAAGTGCTTGATGTACATATCCATTTAACCATGCTAGCACTAGTCCTGTTAGGATGGTCGCAAAAGCAGCCCATCTAAAATAAAAAAGCGCAGCTGGAGCTATTACCTTACCAATCGCTGGTTTTTGATCATCTGGTATTTTGCTCATATTCGGAATTTGAACAAAATTGAAATACCACAGTAATCCTATCCACATAATTGCAACGACCACATGAAAAAATCTAAATAACCAGCTCCAGAAAAGTCTATCAATTGGAAAACCTTCATTGTTCAAAAAAAGACCTATAAATAAAATTATAGATATACCAATTGAAATATGAATTGTTTTTGACAGTGATGATAGAATTTTTATCATTTATAGAATGATATAATTTATTTAAAATTTAAGCAATTTTTTTTACATCGTTTTTTAGGATTTTCTTAAGAAATTGGCCAGTGTAACTGTTAGAAATATTCGTTATATCTTCTGGTTTACCTTCTGCTATTATATTCCCACCCTTTGTACCACCATCTGGGCCCATATCAATAATATGATCAGCTGTTTTAATTACATCTAAATTATGCTCTATCACAATGACCGTATTTCCAGTTGCAACAAAAGTATGTAAAATTTCAAGTAATTTTTTTATATCATGTTGATGCAAACCTGTAGTTGGTTCATCTAATATATATATAGTCCTACCTGTAGATCTTCGAGAAAGTTCTTTGGCTAATTTTATTCTTTGTGCTTCACCTCCAGAGAGTGTTGTAGCTTGTTGACCTATTTTAATATAACCAAGTCCAACTTTTTTTAAAGTAAGTAGTTTAGATCTAATATTTGGAATATTTTCAAAATAATCACAACCCTCATCCACAGTCATGTTTAAAACATCTGCAATACTTTTGTCTTTAAATTTTATTTCTAAAGTTTCTCTATTATATCTACTTCCTTTACATTCATCACATGTTATGTAGACATCAGGTAAAAAGTGCATCTCATAGGTAATTACACCATCACCTTCACATGCTTCACATCTACCACCTTTGACATTAAACGAAAATCTACCTGGCTTGTATCCTCTACTTTTTGACTCAGGCAATGTTGTAAACCAATCTCTTATCGGTCCAAAAGCTCCAGTATAAGTCGCCGGATTTGACCTTGGTGTTCTTCCAATTGGTGACTGGTCAATATTTATAATTTTATCAACAAGTTCAATTCCTTTAAATGTTTTAAATGGCATAGGAATTTTTCGATTTTTATTATTATTAAGACTTATATTAAGAGCATTATACAAAGTTTGTAAAATTAATGTGGACTTTCCACTTCCAGATACACCCGTTACGCAAGTGAAACATCCAAATGGAACTTTAAGATTTACGTTTTTTAAATTATTTCCAGTCGCACCACCCAACTGTAAAAATCTACCATTCTTTGCTAACCTTCTATTTTTTGGAAGAGGAATGTATCTTTTGTTTGCCAAGTACTTACCAGTAATACTATTCTCATTTTTTAAGATTTGATTATAGTCACCTTGGGCTACAATTTTCCCTCCGTTACTTCCAGCTTCTGGACCCAAATCAATTATATGATCTGCATTTTCCATAGTTTCTGTATCATGCTCAACTACAATTACAGTGTTTCCTAAATCTCTCAATCGTTTAAGTGCATTAATTAATTTAACATTATCTTTTTGATGTAAACCTATGGATGGTTCATCCAAAACATATAAAACTCCAGTCAATCCAGATCCAATTTGAGATGCTAATCTTATTCTTTGTGCCTCTCCACCTGAAAGTGTTGCGGACTCACGAGATAGAGTTAAGTAGTCCAAGCCCACGTTTAATAAGAAATTTAATCTTTCGTTAATTTCTTTTAATATATGTTCGGCAATTTTTAATTCTCTTGGCTCAAGATTTTTATCTAAATCCTTAAACCACTTTTGTGCTTCAGTTATAGATTTTTCAGTCACCTCACTTATATGTTTGTTATTAATTTTTACACATAAAGCTTCATCTTTTAATCTATATCCTTTACATGACTCACACTTTGTATCTGATTGGTACTGGGATATTTCTTCTCTTTTCCAATCACTGTCTGTTTCCAAATATCTTCTCTCTAGGTTATTAATTACACCTTCAAACGTTTTTTTATGTGAATATTTTTCGTAACCATCGTCGTAATTGAATTTAATTTCTTCGTTATCAGATCCATATAAAATTATATCCTTGATTTTTTTTGGCAATCTTTCCCATCTATCATTAAGTGAAAAACCATAATGCTTAGCTAATGAAGACAGTGTTTGAGCGTAATACATGCTTGATGATTTTGACCATGGTTCAATAGCACCATCAGCAATCGATTTTTTTTCATTAGAAATAACTAATTGTGGATCAACATTCAATTTCATGCCTATACCCTCACACTCTTCACATGCACCATATGGACTGTTAAATGAAAATAATCTGGGTTCTATTTCTTCAATCGTGAAACCACTTTCTGGACAAGCAAATTTTGAAGAAAATATTAATTTTTCGGTTTTTCTGTACTTTACTGGTAACGTTTCATTTTCATATTCTACAAATAATAAGCCATTTGATAAATTTAGAGCAACCTCAATACTCTCAGCCAATCTGTTTCCAAGTGATGAACTAATTATAATTCTATCTACGAGAATAGATATATCATGTTTAACCTTTTTATTAAGCTCAGGTGCCTTATCGATTTCATAAATCTTTCCATCAATTTTAATTTTTCTAAAACCTCTTTTTTTATAATTCAATATTTCTTTTTTATATTCTCCCTTCCTACCTCTAACTACAGGCGAGTATAGATATACGGTTGATTTTTTTGGTAGATCTTTAATTTTATCAACCATTTGAGTTATTGTTTGGGATTGGATCTTTTTGCCTGTAAAGGGGGAATAAGGTATTCCGACTCTAGCATACAGAACTCTCATATAATCGTAAATTTCAGTTACAGTTGCTACTGTTGATCTAGGATTTTTTGAGGTATTTTTCTGCTCAATTGATATAGCTGGGCTTAAACCTTCTATTAAATCAACATTAGGTTTTTTCATTTTATCTAAAAATTGTCTTGCATATGCTGATAAGCTTTCAACATATCTTCTTTGACCTTCTGCATAAATTGTATCAAAGGCTAGGGAAGATTTTCCAGATCCAGAGAGACCTGTAATGACTACAAATTTCTCCTTTGGTAAAGATAAGGAAATATTTTTCAAATTGTGTTCTTTTGCGCCTTTAATAACTATGTTTTTGAGCATAATTTTTGTTGCTTTAAATAAATAAAATTAATATTCAATCTAAATTGTGATATAA
>MDTG01204741.1_pt1 | contig 14940 bp, 20 predicted proteins | sample 811421 | NCBI WGS metagenome assembly MDTG01 (sample SAMN05326645, study PRJNA326480) | marine metagenome | isolation source: seawater | place: Pacific Ocean: South East | collected 2011
GACCGCCAAAAAAAGAATATATAATAATCATAGATTATCCCAACATTTTAAACTCATATTGTCCTCGACGCTGTAGCAATCGTTCACGATGTACACCAGCGTGGCAATCCATATCCCAAGAACGGTAAGGGTGCCGGTGCAGTTGCCGCAGACAAAACACAACCCCCACTTGTCTTGTGTGTCTTTGGTGTAGGCGGAGAAAAACGTGAATAAGCAAATCGAAACGTACACGATGTAGATCGCCACGGCGTACCACCACCACCCGAGTATCATCGCTGATATTCCAGCGAAACCGAGGAAGATTTGCAGGAGGAAGACCAGCAACTTGGAGGTGCGGCGGTTCGCGCACGGCTTTGCCGCATCGAGGGTGCCGTACTTGGGATCACATGTGCATTTAAATTCGGTGCACTGTCCATTATCGCCGCACGGGTTGGTGATATTGTTGGTGATGTTGCAAGCGACGATGGCTTCGGGTTGCGGCGTAGGGAAGGGCACGGCACATGCGTGCCACACGAGGATCGAGGCAAGGACAAGGAAGAAGGATCGCATCATATTTTTTGTACATGCAAATGTTTTAAAATCGGCAAAACGAACGAAGAAGATATTTAGGCCACGACGACTTCTTCTTGTCCTTGCAGAGGATGAAGGTCTGCCTTCAACCACTTGCCGTGGACAAAGATGCACAAGGCGTTGGCGTCAGCCCCGTCCGTGACCACCATTTGGCCTTCCTTGCCTGGCGGGAGGACGTTCACGACCGATACGTCCGGGGCTTCGCTGAGGCCTTCGGTTGGAAAGAGGGCATCGACGTCTTCGTTGAACGCCACGGCCCAATCGTGCAGTGTCATCTCCTCCCTCGTCTTCCCGGCCGGCAGAACGGCGTCGATCTCCGCCTCCGTCTTCACCGGCGGCGCCGTGGGCCTCGACTTCATCTTCACGCGGCGAGATCCAGGTTGGAACTCGTCCTCCTCCACGCTGATCTTGTTCTTGTCCCCCAGCCACAGCGAGTTGTCGCTCAGGAACAAGTGGCGTATCTTGTACTCCGCGTTTCCGAGGTCGTACGCAGCGTTTTGCGTGGGTATGATGTGGCTGTTCATGCTCCCGTTGGCATCGAAAGGCGCGTTGCTGCCACTCCCAGCAGGCCCCTGGTCGCCGGTATCTCCCTTATCGCCTTTTTGACCCTGGATGCCTTGGGGGCCCTGCTCGCCGGTGTCCCCCTTCAGGCCTTGGATTCCTTGGGGTCCCTGTTGGCCGGTGTCCCCCTTCAGGCCTTGAATTCCTTGGGGTCCCTGCTCACCGGTGTCCCCTTTATCGCCTTTGGGTCCCTGTGGGCCCTGCTCGCCGGTATCGCCTTTGGGTCCAGGTATTCCTTGATCGCCCTTATCGCCTTTTGGGCCCGCTTGATTCGATGTGGTGGATCGTTTGAGCATTTTGTACTAGCCAAAAATATTTTATTTCGCTGTATTGAACGAAGATTTTTCATAAACCAATAATATTTGATGTACTTTGGCTGTATAACCCAATCGTTTTGCTTGTGGTAACATTATCTTTATCTTTGTTTGCTTCTTTGCGGATAACACGACCTTATCAAATGGTTTCATGCCTAACTTCTCCATTATCTTTTCGGTTTGGAATACAAAATCATAGTATTTGTGATTCTTTCTCCAATCTCCCAATACGATACAATACTTTGTTCCATGTTTCGCTTTCTCTATCGCTCTCTTCCAAATAAATTCATATTCTTTCAAAAAATTTTCCCATCCTCGTATTCGGTCTAATCCTTCTTCGCTGTGATATTTCTCCAAGTTCCAATAGGGCGGACAAGTCAATAACCCGTCGTGTTCCGGTATATCGTCCTTTCTTGAGTCTCCGAGAGTATTTACTACACCAAAATTATCCTTCGCATATTGTATGGCTTTCTCTGATATATCGTATCCGAAATAATGTTTGCCTGATTCACGCACCGCCTTATGTCTTTCTCCCCATCCCGCAAATGGATCAAATACTTCTTTACTATCTCGTAAAAAATATTCACAGCACCATTCCGCTACATCCTCCAAAAATGGACTGTATGTACTTCTATTTGATTTTTTCACATGATCTTGCTTCCCTCGTATTGTCATCTTTCCACATTTTGCTACATCAAATACCGATACTGGTATATATTTGTAATTCACGTCACTCTTTTTAAAAAACTTCACCTTCTCCTTTTTCTTTTCTTCTAATTGCATTTTTTTGTTTGTACTAGCCAAATTTATTTTTTTTCCTGCATTGAACGACTGCGTTTTTGCGTTCCATCTGCCCATGTATTTTTTACAAGAAGAAAAAAATGAGTTACTATCATCAAAATGTCGATAGACAGATAAGTGCGGAAGCAGGAGATGTATATTTGTCCCCGCCGGAACTCATAAACGATCTGGCTACCATCATTCATCATTTGACAAGTAAAACACGTTCTCCCGACCTTATTTGGGACCCTGCAGCGGCAGATGGACGTTTATTAGAACCTTGTATTGAACAAGGATACCATGTGATGAATTCTGATCTCAATCCTACCCATGTGGCTGTTGAGAAAATTGATTTCCTTCACGAGGCAAAACGACCAGTATCAACTGCCGAGACGCTTTGGATGGTTTTCAATCCTCCATTTGCTCTTCCTGGTCAGAAAAATGGCGTCACGACATTTCTGAATCATTCAGACGCGTTAATGGTACCCGGAGAATATGCAATTTGTATTGCGCCGATTACATTTTCAAATTACAATGTATTGGGAAAGGTCAACAAAAATTTGCACCTTGTGGAAGAACATTACATTCGAAGAAACATAAAATTCTTTCAGCCATCTACAGGCAAAAAGAAGCAAGTGCATATCGTAATCCACGTGTGGCAAAAACGAAATCGACCAAGTCCTACTCATGGAATTCACAATCGGCTTAAACTGACAAACAAAGAAGAGGCCACCTTACCATTCAAAATAAGACCTTCTCATCGTGACTCTGACGAGAGGCCAAGTTTCTTCGTAATGCGAAGATTCACAGGAAAAGATGTAGGCATGACCTTGACCTCGGATAGGGTTGTGGGTAAGGTATGTAGGAAAGGCAGAAAAACCATAAGCAATCCCCTATGTTCCACCTACGTTACAAAAAATGTTACCTTTGGTTCCTCCAATTTCTCCACGATCTTCGCTGTACACTCAAAAAAAAAAACAAATCTTCTAGGGACTTTCCATACCTTGTACACGACTGGTATGTACGCGCGGTATTTGGGGTATGGAATGCACCAGGGTGTTCAGACCATCAGCATGACTGCCATGAAATACATGGCCATGTACCCGGAAAAAGTCCCGTCGAGACAGTCGCTCGGCATTAAAATCAATTTCATCGGCGACAAGGCAAAAATTGCGGTTGATAAAGAACATATGTTGACCCAACAATATTTTTATGATCAATTCTTCGCATAATTAAATGTAATTGACGCGAACACCGTACGATGCCTTGTCCACATACGGCAACCGCTTATCGTACAGCGTGTAAATTTGTGCTGCTACCACGTGAGGGTTGTTGTTTCCGGCACACTTGTACCTCGTAAACTGTTCCCATTCCTTGGTGTCCAACATCTCATGGAAACGTTTCAAAACCTCCGATTTGTTCTTCAGAATTTTGATACCGACGGCGGTCCCACCCTTTCCGCTGGCGCATATCGTGCCGACCTTGGTCTTGTATTTTTTCCCGTCGAATATCGGCGCCTGGTAACTTATCTTGCCAATTTTTTCCGACACGCTCCACACGCATATGAAGAAATCCGCATCGTGAGTGTACCGTACGTAAAAATCGGCGTGCGCTCTCAGCAACACCGGTCTCTCGGCACGCTCGTGGCAATACTGCCAGACCTGCACGACGGTCGCTACTTTTTTCTTTTTCCCGTGGTTTTCGTACACACATCTGGCCCGAAAGATGTGTTCTTCCCGAAGATGGAGTTGGCTATCTACCTTGTCGATGTTCGTCCATTTTCTCATCGTCTGTGGCGCAACGCACACGATGTGCTCCCCCGGCACCATTTGCTTCGCCGCATGGTTCAGGAATCGGATGACCCCATTTCGCTGCCCCGGCAATGTGAACGGCGGGTTCATGACAAAGGTGATGCTTGGCAAATCGAAATCTTGCCGACGTAGGTTGAAAAAATCGTGTCCATCCTCAATGTCAAATCGCACTTTTGGGGTTGGGAGTACGCGAAAGAGGTGGTTCTCTCCCGCGCACGGGTCCACGTACCCGGTCTTGAAGGTGCAGAGCGATTCGACAACGTCGGCCACGTTTTGTGGAGAGTAGTATTTCTCCTTTTCGACAACCCGCATCACGCGCGACGAACTCATTCACTTTTTGGTGGCAGTCGCATTTATTGCCAAAGACGTGAACGCTACGCAAGTCATCATCGTCAAAAAAAATAAGTTAAGTTAGATTACATAAGTTTTACTATTGGTTCCCCAGGCCCGGACCCCCAAGGTTGTTCATCATCCCCATCAGCGCGCTCGGGTTGATGCTGCTTGCGAACTGGTTCAGTTCGTTTTGGTCCACGGTCTGGCTGACCTGCTGACTCAGTTGCTGCAGGTTCAGGTTGTTCATGTCCAAGGTCCCGTTCTGGATCTGGCTCGCCATGTCCTGCGCCATGCTCGTGATCGACGTCATCATAGAGGTGGGAACGGCGGTGTACAGTTGGTACATCTGCGCCAAGCGGTTCAACTCGTTCAAGTACGCCCATACCGCTTCCCGGGTGTCGTCGTCCACGTCGGGGTCCTGCCACTTCTTCTCGATGTCGACCGATTGTACGGAGGGCGGGAAGTTGCGGTTCTTGACGACCTTCGCCACGTTCTTCTGGGTGCAATCGTTGAAGAACGGGGCCATGTACTGGATCCACTCCTCGACGCGCTCCTTCCGCTGCGCCTTCGTGGTTGCCTCGTCGAGGCGCTTGCACGCGATGTCGAACTCCAGTTTCGTCTGCCGAAGGTTCGGGCACTCCGGGAACACCTCGATCAGCGACGTTAGGAACTGGTCTTCCATGTCCACGAACGAGTCGATGCACATGCTCGTGACGTTGGGCTGTTGTTGCTGTGGCTGCTGCATACTCGTCTTTGATTTATCCAAAAAAAAAGGATTTTTTTTTAACGAAATGAACTTATTCATCGTCGCACTGGCCACCCCCACCAAGGCCGAACGCTGCTAATCCCTCTCTATTCTTAGGGGCCATTCTCTTCCTGTTGACACATCTGTAAGATACACGGCCGTTCTTGTCTGTGATTTTCTTACGGTATTGGTATGGGCCGCACTCATTGCCCTTTTTGGATTTCTTTTTGGCAGCGGACTTCTTCTTTTTCGATTTCTTCTTCGCCGAACGTTTTCTGACGTCACATTTGAGGCCGATACCACTTTCTTCAAACTCGGAGTCATCGCATTTGTACATGCCACTTTTTTGGCGTGTGTACAAGCGTCCCCGGTACCGGAAAGAACTTTTCTTTCCAGCATGCGCTTCCTTCAATTTCTTTTGCCATTCACTGGCGCCTCCACCAAGCCCAAACGCTGCTAATCCCTCTCTATTCTTAGGGGCCATTCTCTTCCTGTTCACGCATCTGTAAGATACACGGCCATTCTTGTCTGTAATTTTCTTACGGTATTGGTAAGGGCCGCACTCATTGCCCTTTTTGGATGATCGTCTTCTTGGTGATTTTTTTCTGGAAGATTTTTTGCGTGGAGATCGCTTCTTCTTCTCGGCGCAATTCTCTACGCATTTGTAGATCTTGGCTCCTTTCTTGCCCTCTACCAATTCGTACTTGCGTGTTTTGCCGTCCTTCGTGGTGTACTCGAAGGATTTTTCTCCCGCGTCCGCGGCTGCTTTTCTTGCTTGCATGAAGGAAGACATGGTGTGTTGTGTGATTTTTATTGTACAAATATATTTTTTTTTTTCGGAAGCGTTCGTCCGACGACATCGATTTTTCCCGCCACGACAAAAAATGGAGAGCAGTATAGTCCTCCCCCAAAAAATCCGACTCTGCCGCCACTACGAGCGTGGCTACTGCAAGAGAGGAGCGTCCTGCAATTTCGCCCACGGCCTCAACGACCTGAACCTGAAGACGACCGCGCAGATCGTCTACGGCATCGAGCGCCCCAGCAGCAACAGCCCGAAGCCGCACATCCCATTATCCAGCGTCATATCAAACGAGCCGTGGGAACATGTCAAACTCCTGGATTCGCCCCATTCCACGTCCACCCTCGAGTGCAGCCCTGCCTCCTGCCGAAGCCGGGATCCTCGACTTGCAGGGGAAAGCAGCACCCCAGTGGGAGGCGAACTGGCCACTGTACGAGCACATCCCGCTACCCGGGGGCCCTCGCTCGAGGATACCCGAGAAGGAAGTCCAGCGATGCCTGGCCTTCATGGTATGGTTCCGACGCGAACATAGAGGCAAACTGCTCTTCGTCCACTGCACGCACGGCCTGAACAGGACCGGGTACGTCGTCTGCCGGTACCTCATGCAACACGAAGGCATGGATGCCGCAACGGCCATCGAAACATTCGCGAGGATGCACCCTCCCGGCATCCAGCGGGGTCACCTCAAACGACACCTGAAACGCGTATACTTTTCTACCCTATCAAACAGGCCGCGTCGAGGTTGTGCTGGTAGAGGTCGGAGTAGCAATAGTAATCGCTGGAGTCGGTGTAGTGTACGGGCCTGTAGTAACTCGGGCATAGCAGCGTTGAAGTCCCCATAAGGACCATGTAGAACAATGGTAGGTACATCGCGTTTATTGTTTCTCCGTATAAAAAAATTGTAATAGACAAAAAAATGCAGGCCTTGGAAATATTTTGCGGAACAAAATCCTTCGGCAAGGTGGCTACGCAAAAAGGTTATAATGTAACATCCATTGATTTGATGCCTCGATTTAAACCTACGATTTGCGCAAATGTATTAGACATTGATATCCTCGACATTGAAAAAAAAGTTGGTATGCCGTCAGTCATTTGGGCGTCCCCTCCTTGTATTGAGTATAGTAGGGCAAAAACGAAAGGAAAACGAAATTTAAAGATGGCGAATCAACTAGTAATGAAGACCATAGCAATCATTGATTTCTTTCTAAGTAAAAATCCAAAATTGAAATGGTTTTTGGAAAATCCGCAGACAGGGTTGCTACCCAAACAAAAGTTTATGGTAGACATGCCTTATTTTGATGTAGATTATTGCAGGTTCAGTGATTGGGGCTATCGAAAAAGAACTAGAATATGGTCCAATTTAGAGTATGGTAATGTACTGTGTAAGGGAGTTGGTTTATGTAGTAATATGATAGGCCGAAGACACAAAAATAGTTGCGGTAATCACAGTGGCCACTACACGAATAATATAGTAAAAAAATATGAAAAATACCGAATACCACCGTTGTTAATTGAAACTCTATTGAGTAGCATATAACTACATCAATTTTTTTCTAAGGAATTGAGAAAAAAGATGGACGCCTATTTGGACGACCGCTTGATTCAAAGAATAGGAGACCTCGTACGGCCGGTCAACCTAGCAGGAGGACAGCGTCAGGCCATTTTGGACCTGATGCCTACCGTCGACATACCCTGGCCCAGCATCGTTCTGGCCATCTTAGGCGTCGTTTTCATGGTCCTGTCCGCCATATCGAAGAGATAAACAGGATGTCCGCAAACATAGGAGAAATGCCTTAGTATGCCTACTCATGCTTCAACAGGCCCGGTAATGATCGATTTTTTTTTCACTATGTTATCGTCCTGCTAAATTGTAGCGATTTTTTTTTCACTATGTTCTTTATGTTGGCTATGTAGCGATTTTTTTTTTCACTATGTTCTTTATGTTGGCTATGTATGGGAAAGCCGGGATGTTCGCAAAACGACCTGGGAGTATTATTAATAATACTAATAAAAGAGGCCTATTTATTTGTAATTTAGTATTCCAAACCGTATACTTGAATATACTTTTGGTCCTATTTCTGCTTCAACAGGCCCGGCAATGGAACGTTTGAGTGAAAAAACGGGATGTTCGCAAACGACCTGGGATGTACGCAGTCGATGGGATGTACGCAATCAGGGTCCCGTTTGCCGACATCCGTGACATTTGCCGACATCCCAATGGAGAAGAAACCAATCCCTTACGAGCAGTTTGTGGAGTACGACCGCCTCACGGAGGCGAAGATACAGGCGCTGCTGAAGGAGAACGCGCGTTTGCGCCGGGCGCTTGGCGAAACCGGTGGAAATGCCCAGCACACCAAGGTAAAGTCCGTCGAGCAGAAGCAGCCACCTGAGATTGAGAGGACGCAGGCATTCATGTATACATTAGATGTGTAAAACGTAGCAAAAAAATATGTATACATTAGAGGTGTAAAACGCAGCAATGAGGATGTGTAAAAAATATGTATATTTAAATTACAGTTAAACTCATCTATTACAAAAACGCACTGGCGGACTTTCCCGTACCGTGCAAATAGATTTCCGTCGTCTCCTTCGACGCGTGCCCAAGGAATGTACTGACGTCCGCGATGCCGGCACCCTTGGCGTACGCATTGCTTGCCGCCGTGTCTTGGATGAAAAGTTAGTAAGGTGCCGCATGGTGTTAAAATAAATGTACGTATAATATACTTACGTCGAAACGTGTGCGGAGTAATCATCGTGTGTTTCTTCGGGCACAACTCGTCGATCATCAGTCCGTTCCGCTCGCAGAATTTCTGCACCCAGTATTGTCCCGTCCTGATCGCCATGTGACAACGAGGATCCCGGCCCGGAAACACGTACTGCTCCTTGTTTGGGTGCCTCGCCAGGTGTTCTAAGTACGAGCGGCCCCTTCGCCCTATGGTCACGCTCCGGGGCTTGTTGCCTTTCCCCACCACACTGACCACCATCTTGCTATGCCGTCTCCGAAACCCATTCCTCTTGTCCCTGCTCGCCTGGAACTCGTCGTTCGGCAACTCCTCCTTCTCCTCCAATACTATATCCTTGTACTTCAGTTTGCACGCCTCGAACACCCTGAACCCGCCAAAATAGAGCATGGCGAAGAACTCCTGCTTCTTCCCAGCGGATTCGTTGAGAATTGTGTCCATGTCAGGGTCCGGAATGACGTGGTCCTTCGTCCTTACCTTCTTTTCCAACTTGATGACGTTGCCGGGGTTGTAGCGTTTCCCGTAGTACCCCACGAGGAACGTCCCGAACGATTTGATCGGGATCAGGTAGGCGCGGTTGGTGTTGGTGGCCAACTTTCGCTTCCACACTGTATCCGCGTACCGCTGGAAATGCTCCTTTTTCAAGTCCTTGGGCAGTGTGCCGACCCCCACGAAATCGCGGAAGGCGTTCACCTGCTTCCTGTACCGCTTGCGGGTCAACGTGGAGTTCGCGACCTCCTCCAACCACTCCTCCACGAGTGCTTCCCACCCATGCTCGCGGGATGTCGGCAACGTGGCTGGGGATGTCGGCAAAGGCGTTTCCGCCGTTTCTGGGATGTTGGCAAGACGTTCGCATATCCCCGGGATGTACGAAGAGGATGTCGCGCAATCCTTGCTCGATTCGGATGTCCCGTTTGCGTACTTGGATGTCATGTTTGCGCATGTGGATGTCGGCGCCAATGGAGTCCGGATCGGCGCATCGGACGGCGGCGCATCGTTCGGCGGCGCATCGTTCGTATCGTTCGTATCGTTCGCGTTCTCCTTGTCTTCTTCGTGGCTGGGAATGTCCGTGGGCATTTTCAGCGTTTTGTGTTTGGCTTGTTCCTTTTGGAGGCGGACCTTCGCCAGCAACGCCAGCAGTTCCTTTTCTTGGTCGTCTAGATTCTCGCTCATGTCGAATTTGCTTCTGGTGCTTTTTCTTTCGAACGAAGTTTGGGGCGGGCTAGAGGCGAGCGAGCCGTGCGCGAGCGTGCGTTTCATCGCCGCAAAAAAAGCACCGTCGATAATCATTTTACAACAAGGTAGGTTGCCGCGAAACGGAATGTCGTTGGGATACCGTGTACAACAGGAAGACCCATTTGCGTAAATCCCATAGTAAGGTACAAATACATGCCCAAACAATCAGCAACGATTGTCGTCGTGAATCATTTTACAACAAATACCTGCCGGTTGCCGACATCCGGAATGTCGTTGGTGTATCATGTACAACAAAACGACCGGTGTGCCGACATCCTAGGCATTTGCGTAAATCCTATACTACGGGAAAAAGACCGATCACGACAACACATTCTTCTTCATGGTGGGCAGCGCCATCTTTTTTCGCGGCTTGCCCTTGACCCGCTTCTTCTCGCACCACCATATCCGCAGGCGCTGGAGCGCCACCATGGCCTCGCGAGGGCCTCCAAAGACCCCGTACACGACACTAAAAGAACCCAACATTGCACCTAAAAAGAATATCCAGATCATTCTTATTATTTTATCACCATGAAACAAAAATATCATGGGCGATCTACCGCAGCGAAAAATCATCATCGTCGGGGACATGGACGCAGGCAAGACGTCGTTGCTCCACCGCGTGTGCATGGGAAAGATGCCCTCCTTCCTGTCGTCCACGATAGGGTTCGAGTTCAGCAGCATGACCTTCAACGAGATGCGCTACAATTTTTGGGACACGGCGGGCTGCGAGCGTTTCCGGTCGTTGATCCCGCAGTATTACAGGGGGATCCACATGGTATGGGTAGTCGTGGACGGCAGCGACGACGATGCCCCGGAGCACGCAAGGTACTGGGTGGCCCAGTCAAGGGTTCACACCGACGTCCCGATCTTGCTCATCGTCAACAAGAAGGACATCGAGATCAAACACCAGTGGCTCTCCATAGCGGCAGGCATGGACGTCCCCTACGTCTACGGCAGCGCGCTCATGGAGACGCGCGTGGAGTGGCTGGAGAAACTCGAGATGTTCCTGCCCAAGGCCAACTCGAAGAAAAAGAAAAAGGAGGCCAGCGCACTCTGCATCGACCGGGAAAGCGGCAGGTCCTCTATTTGCTGCTAGGACATCGCCGAAAGTACGCGGCGAAGACGTTGCCTCGCTCGACGGGGGCCTGGAAGAGCGGGTCGAGGAATTGCCTGTCGCGCCGGGTCTTGGCCCTGTGGCACGCGACGCAGAGCATCTGGAGGTTGCTCCGGTGGTGGTTGTTGCGGATGCACTGCTGCTCGACGTGGTCGATCTCGTAGTCCGCCACAACCTCGTCGCACATCGCGCACCGGTACCGTTGCTCCGCGGCGACGGCCTTCTTCTCGGCCTCGGTCAACTTGCGACGGCAGTTGTTGTTCGTCACGAACCGCTGCCACCGACGGTTGGCCACGTCGTCGACCTTGGCCTGCACAATCAGCGACGCCGCCGACTCCTCGACGAAGGTGCCCTGCTTTGCGTACACGACGCAGCACGGGATTTGCCCCTCCCGCATCCAACCCAAGACCGTTTCAGGCGGCAGGTCGAGCACGTCCGCGATGGCGTCCAGCCGAATGTGCGGTCGATGCCGGACAAGGCGGATCATAATGAGTTTGAATCAAAAAAAGAAAAAAAAGGGGATCGGCCTCAACGTATGCCTTTAATGCAATTTTGCCTTGCCCAGGATGGCGGCTTCCAAGTCGCCTGGCATGTTGTAGTAACGTTTGATGGCGCAATCGTTCTTCTCGTACCCTTCCTTGGCGCGGGCGATCGCAGCGTCAAGGTTGCTTTTGGTATCGCGTCCACATAGACCTTCGGCCCGGTTGATGCCGTACAGAGAATCGGCCAACGAGCGTGTGTTCTCTGGGTAGGTGATACGGCTGGCTTTTTTGACACCTTCCAATATCGATTGTGGGTCTGTTTCTCCGACAAGATCGCGTGGCTTCTCTGCCTTCGCGGCGTCGGCTTCTGCCATTTCTTCTTCTTCTTCACCTTCCTCGTCGCTAGTTTCCTCATCCGTCTCATGGGCATCAAGTTTGATGCTCGGCATGAAATGGTAGGCGATCATGCCTAGGAGCACTACGATGGCAACGATGCTCAACATCTCGGATTGTTTTTTGGACAGACGCATGGTATTTTTTATGGTACTGTGAGATTTTTTTTTACACGCGTTAGATTTTTTTGGCCTCGGACTACGAAGATGCCCCCCAAAAAAAAATCGTTACTACACCTTAGGATAGAATTTTAAAGTTTACTCGATCTCACGGTACGCTTCTGGCCCGTCCTCAACCTCCATGGTAGAGGATCCTCCGGATGTTCCTGCGGCCTGCATGGCGTCGATGCCCACGAAAGGGAAGGCGATTTCCTCCTTGCTCTTCTCTACGAGAAGGTGGGTCGCAAGGTATGTGGTCCCGAACTGCTTCTGCATGAACCATAACCCGGCCATCTCGACGATGGCAGTCACGTGGCACCCTTTCTCGACATCCCTGTAGGTTCCTTTGGTCCACGATTGTTGGCCGTCCTCGCTGGTATGCAGCACGTAAACTTTCGGTATTTTCTTTCCCTCCGTGGCCACCTTAACCCGCATCAAGGGGTGGTACTTGCCTTGCGGGTCGCCCTTGCAACTGTAGTGGTACATCTCGTTGTCTCGGATCTTGCTTGCGCTCAAGGTCTTTCCAAACCACGACTTGGACTTCTTCCCCCCCTCGTCGATGACGCTCTCGTCGAATTGACGGATCTTGTTGTAGAAGGCCTCGTTATCCACGGACACTTCCATGTTGTACCGGGTCGACTGCGACTGCTCGTTGCGGTCGAGGCCGAACGGGACGCGCATCTTCGGCAACTGGAAGGTCGGGTTGCTCCGGTTGGACGACGACGTGTCCATGTACGCCTGCTGGCCGCCGCGCGAGTTCTTGATCGGATCCTTTATGATGACACCTTCAAAATTGAAATTTTCCCAGAGTGTTTGTGACATAGTAAGTGTTTGCTTCGGTCAGATGTTTATCTTTGGGGTTCGCTCTTTTTTTTTAACATGGCCGGCGAAAGATATGTTGGGCGTTTGAACGCACTTCCCGGGCCCTTAGTTTCGCCACCACGCCGCCAGCAAACGCCATGGTCATCCCATCGACGCAGAAGAAGCACATCGTGTGGATCCCGTCCCCTTCGCCTCGGAACGGAACGTCGATGGAGGAGTAGCGGTCGACGTTGGCGCCGCACACTGCGCACATCATACTTTTTGATAGGAGAGTAAAAAAATAATGTAGACGTAATTGTAAATATATAGGTAACGATGACGACCCTCGCGGCCGACGACGACACAAGAAGGCCCTCTACGCCCGTGGTCCAGATGACCATCTCGACGCCAGAGACCGTCGATCTCATGGGCAGGTTCCTCCCGGCGGGCAACTACTACTTCACCGCCAAGCACTTCTACAAGGACATGATCTGTGGCACCCTGAAATCGAAAGGCATCGGGACTTTCGGCGAATTCTGCTTTACAAACAAGGAATTGGTCCGGATGATGGCCATCGCGCAAAGCCGCCTTGCCCGGCGCGCCGACATCGACGAGAGTGGGATGCCGACGTACAGCAGCCCCGTTCCCGCGCGAAAGAAGAAGCGCCCGAGGCCGCCCACGCCGAAGGTGTGCTCGATCTGCTTCGACAGCATTACGACGTCACCAAAGGAACTGCCATGTAAGCACGAGTTCCACCCGCAGTGCATCGAGCAGTGGTTCCGACGGGGCAAGAACACCTGCCCGCTTTGCCGCGCTGCTGTGCCCCAACTCCCATCCATCGCAGGGAGGCGCCGGACTCCACACGTTCTGCCGTTGGCCCCGACAAGGCCTTCGCGCTATCCACGGAGCCAGCGCCCCGTCTACCGACACTACGGGGGACCGTACAGGCGCTAATCCTCGGTGTCCTCCTCCTCCTCGTCCTCCTCTTCGCTCTCTTCCTCACCGAGTCCCTCCTCCTCCTCGAAATCCTCCTCTTCTTCTTCCCATTCGGACGCCTCATCCTCCAGTGGCTGCTGCTCGTCGTCCTCCTCCCCTTGCTCCGGGGCTTCGGCCTGCCACAGCGCTTTCATGAACTCCTCGAATCGAAGCGATTCTTCGGTGGTCACGATCATCTTGGTTCCTCGACCGACGAACTTGTGCCATGGTTTGGGGTGCAGTTGGTACGAGGGGAACACCTTCCTCTCGTCACCGTCGAAGTACACCATGAACTTGTGGCCCGTTGGACCCTGGTAGCGAACTGGATGCAGTCGAGAACGAGGGTTCATAGTAGCGACGGTCTCTCCGTCGGCCTTGTTGGCCTTGTATTGGAACATTGGAATCTCAGGTCGTCGCTGGCAAGAATGCTCTTCGCTTTCAGAAGGAGGGACACGACGAGATGGTCCAAGGTACGAAACGGGTGCTCCGGAAGTCGCTCGATCTCCACCTCGTACACGTCTGGCGGGAAACCGAGGGTAGGGCGGGACTTCACCTCTGACACTTCACTGCCTTCCCAGACGCGAGTCAGATCGTACGACCAGCCCCTGTACACGAAACTGCGGCGATCCTTGAACCGGGCGAGGGTCACCTGGACTAGCGCTGGCGGGTGCTTTTCCTCCTCTTCTGTCTTGTGGGAGATCCGGCAGAAGGCGATCTGAGGATGGTTTACCGAAACGTCCGTGGAGCAAACCTTTTTTTTCTTGATCGTTCGCACCGTGCCGTCCGCCTGCTGCGTCGTGCGGTGGTCCTCGCCGAAGTAGTAGTCGATGCTCTTCTTTTCCTCGACGGACTCCCACTCTTGGAAGGTCTCCAGCAAGTCGAGGGTGTTCGAGAAAAAGGTCTGGGTCACGCCCTTCCTGTCCGCGTAGGATCGAAGGCGTATTTCTATCTCGGAGGTCGCACGGGGATGGAGCGTCGTGTTCTGCAGGATCTCTTGCACCAGATCAGGACCAATGTCGACGGGGTACTTTAGGCGCTGCAGCATCGTTTGCGAATGGGAGGCGAAAAAAAGCACGGGCAGACGCGCGCACACCACGCGTTTGCTTTCCGGCGGTTTACCGCCTTAA
>MDTG01208015.1_pt1 | contig 14939 bp, 14 predicted proteins | sample 811421 | NCBI WGS metagenome assembly MDTG01 (sample SAMN05326645, study PRJNA326480) | marine metagenome | isolation source: seawater | place: Pacific Ocean: South East | collected 2011
AATCTCTTTGTTTTGAAAAATCTTTTATGATTTTTTCTATATTTTGCATATCCATGATAATCCTTTATCAAATAGTGTTATTTTTCTTTTTTATGAGCTAATACCCATAATTCTACTTTTTCATTTACTCTATTATCTGTTCTTTTTGTTCGTTTAGATGATGCTCTAACATCTCTTCTTAAGTGCAGGTCTTTTCGAAATCGATTACTATTTCTTAACTCTTCTATTATTGGATGTGGAGTTTCTTTATCAACTACTTCTGAAAAGTTTGAGAAGATTAATACTATTTTACCCTCAGGTTTTAAGTGTTGTTTAGCTTGCTCGAAGAATCTAGGGAAAAGTTCATCTTCATAATACATAGCTTTATCAATTCCCTCTTCTAGTTTATGCTTAGCTTTTAACCAAGGAGGATTGAAAACTATCACATCTGCTTTTTCTTCACAATTCTCAAATAAATCCCCATAATTTAAACTTATTTTATCTTCAAATCCTAATCTTTTAGCTTCTTCTCTTACACCTATAATTGCATTTTTATTTGTATCAGATGCAGTGATATTATCAAAACCATTTTGAACTAATTGAAAAGATAAAATTCCACTACCAACTCCAATTTCTATTGCTTTTTCTTTTGAACCATCATATTTTTTTAGCCATTTATCAAATAGTTTTAGATGATCAAATCTTGTAGGGAAGTATGTTCCATAATAAGGATAAATACTCAAGTCTAATGTTTTAATCTCTATTCCCTTTTTATGCCATTGCCATGAACTATTCATTCCTTGAACATCTGGGTATGAGATATAAAAATCTTTTACTTCAGGATATAAAATTTCTAACCATCCAATACTTGGAGCTTTTTTTAAGGGTAGTTTATTATCAACTACTTTTATTAGTAATCTATGAGAAGCTTCTCTAAAAGCTGAACGATATTCTCTTTGCCCTTTAAAACTTTTATCAGTATATGTTTTTAATAGATTCTTTTTAAGTTCAGCTAAAACTTCTAAACCATTACTATAGTACTCTTCAACAATTACATATTTACCTTCAATCATCTCAAGAACAGTTGCCTTTGTATCCATTTTACGGTAGAAGCTTATTGTTTCAACTTCTGTAGTTATGATGTCTGGTCTATTGGCATTTAGTGATTCTGTACTATTATTCATATGTTTATTCCCTTTATATTATGTGCATTTTATTCTATAAGGGCTTATTTTAAGATTGGTATTAACTTTTAGATTCTAAGTGAAGTATCAAAGGCAATGAAAAGTAAATAAAACTTAGACTATAATTGCAAAAAATAAATACAAAGATATAAGAAATGATTAAAAGAGAGTTCCTACAAAAGCACGAAAAATTAGATTTTAAATTCTATCAAAATGTTGATGATTTTATTGTTGAAGAAGTTCCAATTAAATTTAAAGGTCGTGGTAATTTTATAATTGCAAAGATTAAAAAAACAAAATTAGGAACTTGGGATTTATTAGAAAGTTTAGCAAAGGGTCTTCGAATTTATGAAAATGAGTTAGGGTATGCAGGACTTAAAGATAAGAATGCAACTACAACTCAATATATATCAATTCCAAAAAAGTATTCAAAAGATTTAAAACAATTTAGACACAATAAAATTAAAATTTTAGAAACTACACTTCATGGAACAAAACTAAATATTGGAGATTTAATTGGAAACTCTTTTGAAATAAATCTTCATGAAGTAAAAGCCCAAGATGTTGGAAAAATTGAAAAACTTTTAAAACAAATTTCAGAAGTTGGAATGCCAAACTATTTTGGATATCAAAGATTTGGTCGTGATGGAAAAGATAACTTAGAAAAAGCTAGAAGATATATCTATGAAGATTATCAAATAAAAGATAGAAAAATATCTAAGATGTTAGTATCAGCTTATCAAAGTGATTTTTTTAATAAATGGTTAGTTGAAAGATTAAATTTATCTCAAGATTCATTTACAGCTATGGATGGGGATGTATTTAGAGAGTATAAAAGTGATGAGTTTTTTACACCAAAAAATCTAACACCTCAGATGTTAGTTGATTTCAAGGATAAAAAAATAGTACCAACAGGACTGTTACCTGGAAGTAAAGCTTTTAGAAGTATTAAAAATGCAAGAGAGATTGAAGAAAAGTATGATGATACTTACATTCATGAAAAAGGATATAGAAGAGATGCTATTGTTTATCCTACAAATATAAGTGTAAACTATGATAAAAATACTAAAAAATGTAAGTTGAAATTTACTTTGCCAAAAGGCTCGTATGCTACAGTTTTAATAGAAAATATTGCTAATAGAAACCTAAAAGCTTAGGTTTCTATTTAGTAGAAGAGTTTTTAAAATACTCTTTTTCATAACCTTTTAGTTGCTCTACACTTCGAACACCAAGTTGTTTACCAACAATTTTCCCATTTTCTAAATAAATTAAAGTCGGAACACCTTTAATTTGATATTGGGCTGTTAACAGTTCTTGTTCTTGAATATTTAGTTTATAAATTTCTACATCACTTTGTTTGCTTGTATTATATTTTGTCAAGTTTTTACCTAAAACCTTACAAGACCCTCACCAAGTAGCATAAAAATCAATAATTACATTTTTATTCTTTAATTTATCTTCAATATTTTCAAGAGTTAAATGCTCAAATGCAAATAATGATGAAAAGCTTAAAGATAAAATTAGAAGTAATTTCTTCATTTTATCTATCCTTTTTTAATTTAACAAATTATAGTTTTTATATGTGTAGTCTTTGTTAAGTTAATATAGCAATTTAAATAAGACAATTTTTATCTTATTTTATAAATAGTTTTGATATCTTATTTTTTACAATTAAATATTTTATTAAAAGAGAAAAATTATGAAATTAAATGAATTAAAAGTTGATATGGATTATTTCCATATGGATGAAAAATTATATGAAAGACTAAAACCAACACCTCTAAAAAATCCAAAACTTGTATCTTTTAACAAACAAGCCTGTGACTTAATAAACTTAGATTATAAAGAGTGTGAAACACAAGAGTTTTTAGATCTTTTAAATGGCGTTAAAACTTTAGAAAACTCAAAAACTTATTCTATGGTCTACGCAGGTCATCAATTTGGATATTTTGTTCCTCAATTAGGTGATGGGCGTGCTATAAATTTAGGAGCTGTAAACTCATGGCATTTACAAACAAAAGGTTCAGGACCTACAAAATATTCAAGACAAGGAGATGGTAGGGCCGTACTTCGTTCATCTATTAGAGAGTATATTATGAGTGAAGCAATGCATGCTCTAGATATTCCAACGACTAGAGCTTTAGCTATTATTAATTCAGATACATTTGCTCACAGAGAGTGGGAAAAAGAGTCATGTTCAATTGTAATGAGAATGTCACCTTCTTGGATAAGAATTGGTACATTTGAATTTTTTGCAAAGACAAAAGACTCAAAAGAGAATTTAATAAAACTTGCAGATTATGTAATAGAGCAGAATTATCCACACTTAAAAGATGAAGATAAAAAGTATGAAAAAATGTTTTACTCACTTGTAGATAAAACAGCTTTAATGCTTGCAAAGTGGCAGGTATATGGGTTTATGCATGGAGTTATGAACACTGATAACTTCTCAATGGCTGGTGTTACTATTGATTATGGACCTTTTGCATTTATGGATTATTTTGATAAAAACTGTATTTGTAATCATACAGATGCAGAAGGAAGATATTCTTATAACAATCAGCCCTATGTAGCTAGATGGAACCTAATAGTATTAGCAAATGCTTTAAAAGAGATATGTGATGAAGATAAACTTCTTGAATATATGAAAACCTTTATGCCTCAACATGAAAATGTATATTTAGAACTAATGAATAAAAGATTAGGACTAGTAGCAGTTAAGAGTGGAAATAGTAATTTAGATTTAATATTAGAGCTTTTGGGAGCATTAGAAACCTCGAAAATAGATTACAATGTATTTTTTTATAAATTAACTAATTTAAAATCTTTTGATGATATATCTTCAATAACTGATTTTTGTGTATTTACAGATCCAATACAAAAATGGTTTGATTCCTATAAAAAAGTTTGTGAAATACAAGATAGTAATATTGAAGAAAGAAATGAAATAATGAAAAGGGTAAATCCTAAATATATAATCAAAAATTATATGCTTCAAGAAGCAATACAATTAGCTCATAGTGGAGATTATTCACTTGTAAATGATTTATTAGAAATTGCACAAAATCCTTATGCTGAACACTTAAAATATGATAGATATGCTAATCCAACTCCAATGGAATTTGCAAATTTAAAACTTTCTTGTTCTTCATAAAAGTAAAGAGTTAAAAAATTAATAGCTTAAAAAAGCTATTAATCATTATTAGTTAAACAGACTATTTATATGGAAGAGTAAACTTTATTCCTACATCTGAATATGATTTATTCTCATGAAAAACTTCACATTTTTTTGCAAATGCCAAAAAAGGAATTTTCATTGCAAAATCTAAGATCTCAATAACTCCATTCGCTACAATTTTTGAATCTTTAATATCATAAGACATTAAAACTTCATTTGTGATTTCATTCATAGTAATATCTAAAACTAATTTCTTATTTTTTGTATCAACACTTTTTATATTTCCATATATTGTTTGTGAAGTTGCTAAAGAAAATAAAGTACTAGTAATACTTGCATCTCTACCAGGGTTTTTTGAATCAAAAGAAGCAGTTTTAATAGATACTTTTGCACTTTTTAAAAACTCAGAAAAGTTTTCACTTTTATCAATACTTATATTGATATCTTTAAAAGTACCAGAAACAGGTATTTTTTTTGCTGTTTTAAAACCAGTCCATTGTACCCCTAAATCACCATCTATCTCATATGCACTTAAGTTAATACTTAATCCTAGTGCTAAAATCGAACTTAATAATAGTTTTTTCATCTTTTATCCTTTGTTAATTACTAAAATGTACAAGAATATTATTTAATAACTACTTAGTTTTAATGAATAAAAAAAAAGATTTCAAATTTTAACTGACTAGTAGTCAATTTTAAATAAATTTAAGACTTTTGAAGCTATACTTTTAGTTGACTGACTGTCGGTCAAAATTAATAAAAGGAAATTTTTTGCCAAAAATTGTTGATAAAGAACAAAAAAGAAAAGATATTGCACTTGCATGTAGTGATTTAATTCATGACCTTGGTATTAAAAAAATAACAGTTGCTCAAGTTGCTAAAACAGCAGGAATTGGGAAAGGTACTGTTTATGAATATTTTGAAAATAAAGAAGATATTATTTTTGAGATTATAAATATACATATTGAGGAATATCATAATAAATTCTTAGAATCTATCAAAGATTTAAAATCAACAAGGGAAAAGGTTTTTCATTTCTTTAATTTTGTAATTGATAATAGTGAAGAAAATCTAAAGCATTTTAATGGCTATAAAGAGTACTTATCAATTGTACTATCAGATAATGATGAAAAAATGATTAATTTTAATGACACATGTAATATCTTTTTTCATGATCAAATAAAAAAGGTAATCAAAGAAGGTATAGAAGCTGGAGATTTAATACCAAAATCTATAGATTTTTGTGAATCTTTGCTCATTTTTGAAAAAGGTCTTGCATTAAAGAAAATGACAGAAGTTGATTTTAATACAAAAGAAGTTTGTCATAATTTTATAAATAATTTATTTGGTTTAATAGAAATAAAAAAGGAAAAAAAGAATGTATAAAAAAATAATAATAAGTTTTGCTTTACTTTTAGCAACTCTTACAAATATAAATGCAGCGGGAACTGCATTAGTTAATACAGATGTTATAAAATTATCAGAGGTAAATCCTTTGCAAGAGTTTGTAGGAACTGTATCTTTTGATAAAAAATCTAAAGTAGCAAGCCAAAGTTCAGGTATTGCTCAAAAGATAAATTTTGAAGTAGGAAAAAAAGTAAAAAAGGGTGATATTTTAGTATCTATTGATTCAGATATCTTAAATGCACAGATTAAAGCAGCTGCATCTTCAGTTAATATGTATAGAGTTCAACTTAAAAATACAAAGAAAAACTATTTACGATATAAAGCTTTATTTGCAAGAAAATCTATAGCACAAAAAGTTTTTGATGATTCAAAACTAGCTTATGATGTAGCAAGTGAAAGTTTAATATCTTCAGAAGCTAGATTAAATGAATTAAAAATACAAAAGTCAAAAAAAGTTATAAAAGCACCTTTTAATGGTGTAATAGTAGAAAAAAATGTAAATATAAACGAGTGGTTAAATGTAGGTTCCAAAGTAGCAACTATTGTAAATACTCAAGAAGTTCAAATTATATTTAATCTACCACTTAGTTTTATAAATGGCTTAAAAACAGGTGATATGTATGATGTTAATATTTCAGAAAATATTGTAAAAGCTAAGTTATATGCAGCAATTCCAAGTGGAGATAAATTAACAAGAACTTTCCCTGTTAGATTTAAAGCAAATGTTGGAAATATGTTTATTTATGATGGAGCACAAGCAAAAGTTGGTTTTGCTAAAAATGCTAAAACAAAAGCTTTAGTAATCAATAGAGATGCAGTAATCAATAGATTTAATATGAATGTTGTATTTGCAGTAGTTGATAATAAAGCTGTAATGATTCCAGTTCAAATTATAGGTTTCACGGGAACAAATGCTGCAGTTACGGGAAAAGGTTTAGTAGAAGGAATGAATATTGTTGTTAAAGGAAATGAAAGAGTCTTTCCTAAAATGGATGTAAAAATTCTAAACGAACAAGTAAAACAAGAAAAAGCGAAATAGGGTAAATAATGGATTTAATTAAGTTTTCAATTAAAAACCCGGTAACTATAATAGTTTCTGTTTTAATTGTGGTTTTATTTGGGTTTATATCTTTAGATAAATTACCCTATCAACTAACACCAAGTGTTACAAAACCAGAAATTAAAATTACTACAGTATGGCCAGGTGCTACTCCTTATGAGATAGAACGAGAGATTATAGAAGATCAAGAAGATGCTTTAAAAAGTTTGAACAACTTAATAGAGTATGAATCATCTTCACAAGATAATATGGGTGAGATTACACTTACGTTTACACTAGGTACTGATATTAGAGCTGCACTTCAAGATGTTTCAAATAAATTAAATGAAGTAAGTTCATATCCAGTAGATGCAGAAGAGCCTATAATTGAAACGGCAAGTGCAAGTCCAATTATTTGGATGATGCTTCAAACACAAGAGAATAATCCAAGACATATTGATGAATATAAAACATTTTTTGATGATGAAATTGTTCCTTCTATAAAGAGAGTTTCAGGAGTTTCTGGAACTATGACTGCTGGTGGAAGAAAAGAAGAGATGCAAATTAGTTTAGATTTAAATCGTCTTGCATCATACAATCTTACAATTGCAGAAGTTACTAGAATATTACAAGCAGAGAATGTAAACGTATCAGCAGGTGTTCAAAATATGGGAAGACGTTCTTATAGAATTAGAACCGTTCATAAGTTTTCAAATGCACAAGATATAAAAGATATTATTCTTATTTCAAATAGAGAACAAAGAGTAACATTAGGTGATGTAGCAGAAGTTGATTTTGGATACCAAACAGCAAAATCTGTAGCTATGTTCTTAGGGAAAGATGGTATTTTCTTAGGTGTACAACCAACTGCAAATGCAAACGCTGTTAAGCTTACTAATGAAGTTGAAAAAGTAGTAAATGATTTAAATGCAACAATTTTAGAAAAAGAAAAACTAAAAATGATTTGGATTTATGATCAACGTGGATATATAGTTGGTTCCGTTGATTTAGTACAACAAAATATCATTATTGGTGGGGTATTAGCCATTTTTATGCTAATACTATTTTTAAGAGCAATTTCTCCAACTGCAGTTGTTTCTATTGCAATTCCAATTTCAGTAATTGGTACATTTATTATTCTTTCAGCAATGGATAGAAGTTTAAATACGATTTCACTTGCAGGAATTTCTTTTGCAGTTGGTATTCTAGTTGATAGTGCTATTGTCGTATTAGAAAATATTGACAGACATAGAAAAGAGGGAATGAGTATTCCTGATGCTGCATATAAAGGTGCTAGTGAAGTTTGGGGTGCATTAATTGCATCAGCATCTACTACTATGGCAGTATTTTTACCAATCATTTTTTTAGAAGATGAAGCAGGACAGTTGTTTAAAGATATCGCAATTGCTGTTGTATCTTCTGTATCTTTCTCTCTATTTGTATCAATTGCAGTTATTCCAATGTTATGGAAAAAGTTTGCAAGTATGTCAGGAAAAGAGATTAAAAAAGAGACAGCTTTAACAAAACTTGGAAATAAAATAGTTAATTTCTTTATGTCTTTTGTTAACTGGTCATTAAAATCAGTTCTTACAAAAGTAGCTACTATTTTAACTTTAGGAATATTATCTGCATCAACGATTTATTTATTATTCCCAAAATTAGATTATTTACCTCAAGGTAATAAAAACTTAATTTTTAATATCTTAATTACTCCACCTGGTTTATCTTATCAAGAAAGATATGATATGGGTGAGTATTTAATGAAAAAAATTGAACCAAATATTAATACTGATGTAAATGGAGTTCCAGGACTTAGTCGTGCTTTTTATGTTTCTTTTGGAGATTTTAACCTTTTTGGTGGAACATCTATGCATGAAAGTAGAGCAAAAGAGCTTATACCATTCTTTAGACCAATAGTAAATTCAATGCCATCAATTTTTGGTGTATCTTTACAATCAGGTGTTTTTGAAAATGGAATAGGTGAGGGTAAAACAGTTAATGTTGATATTAGTGGTGAAAAAATAGAAGATATAGCAGGAGTTGGAACACAGTTATTTATGGCTGCAAGAGGAGCTATTAAAGGTGGACAAGTACGACCTGTTCCATCTATTGAGCTATTATATCCAGAGTTTAGAATTAAGCCTAATCAAGATGCACTTAAAGCTTTAGGTATGAGTTCTTTAGATTTAGGAAATACTGTAGATGTATTAATGAGTGGAAAGAAAATATCTGATTTTGAACAAGATGGTAAAAAGAAAATAGACTTAGTACTAAAAGCAAATGATGAGCAAATTCAAACACCTGAAGATATTATGGCTACTCAAATTGCATTACCTAATTCTTCACTATTACCAATATCATCATTAGCTACTTCTGAAAGTATTACAGGTATTTCAGAAATTAGACACCTTGATGGAAAAAGAACGATTACATTACAAGTAACACCACCTACTAGTATGACAATACAAGAAACAATGGCTACATTAGAAGGTATGATTAAACAGATGAAGGATTCAGGGAAAATTTCTAATAGTGTTGAGATTGGAATTTCAGGAACTGCAGATAAATTAACTCAAACAATTTCAATGCTTGAGTTAAACTTTATACTTGCACTTATAATTATTTATTTACTAATGTCTGCATTATTTGGTAATTTCTTATATCCTATTGTTATTATGTTTACAGTACCACTTGCAACTGCTGGTGGGTTTATAGGACTTGCTCTAACAAATACATTTATAGCCCCACAACCATTGGATGTATTAACAATGCTAGGCTTTATTATTCTAGTTGGTATTGTTGTTAATAATGCAATTTTAATAGTGCATCAAAGTCAAAACTTAATTAAAAATGAAGGTTATGATCATAAAAAAGCAGTTGTAGAAGCTACAAGAACAAGAATTAGACCTATTTATATGTCGTCATTAACTTCTATTTTTGGTATGTTGCCTCTTGTTTTACTTCCAGGACCTGGTTCAGAGTTCTATAGAGGTTTAGGTTCAGTAATAACTGGTGGTCTTGCACTTTCTACAATATTTACAATTTTTGTAACACCTGCACTTTTAATGTTCTTTATAAAATTAGAACAAAGAATGGCTGGAAAAGTAAAAGAACCAGTTGATGTTAGTAAAGCATAGGAGAGATAAATGAAAAATATTAAAAGAAAACTAATTCTAAGTATGTTAACGGCTTCAATTTTAGCTGTTAATGTAAATGCATTAAATTTATCACAAGCTGTTGATATAGCATTAAAAAACAATCATGATGTACAAGCTAAGAACTTTGATTATTTGGAGGCAGTTGAAAATGTAAAGTTAAATAATTCAGACTTTTTACCAAAAGTTGGGTTAGGCTTTTCATATAACAATAGAGATGAAATAGCTTATCCTACTCAAGCAGATACTGATGCTACTTTTTCTGCTGAGGTTTCTTATAACTTATTTAATGGTTTTAAAAATACATCAGATAGAAATTCTTCAAAGTTTTTATCTCAAAGTTCAAAGTATTCATTAAATGCTTTAAAACAAGATATTATTTTAAATACTAAAACGGCTTATATAAATTATCTTGATAAAGAAAATGCACTAGAAACTTACAATAGTGCTTATAACCTTTTTCAAGAGCAGTATATTGATTCAAAAAACAGATATGAGCAAGGATTAATTGCTAAAAATGATTTACTTCAAGTCCAAGTAAATATGTCTTCTGCAAAACAAAATGTTGCAAAAGCAAAAGGTGATTTAAAAACAGCGAAAAATACATTATCAAATATATTAGGTGGTATGGATTTATCTTCTGAAAGTATAGAAAAGTTAAAAAATATGACACTAAAAACATCTGATTATGATATAAAGCTTTTAGATAATAGGAGTGAAATTCAAGCTTTAAAAATGAATTTAGAAGCAATAAAGCAACAAAAAAAATCAATAAAAAGTTCTTTTTATCCAAAAGTAGATGCTTCAATATCTCATAATCAGTATTTTGAAGATATAAGTGATTACAAAAATCAAAATATTGCTTCTTTAAGTGCTTCATGGAATCTATATAATGGTGGTTATGATGATGTAAAAGGTAATATTTATAGAACTAGATATCTAAAAGCAAAAACACAATTAGAAAAAACAAAACTTGATATTAAACTTCAATATGAAAATGCAATCTCAAATCTAGAAGTTGCGATTGAAAACTTTAATACAGCTAGTTTATCACAAGAACAAGCTCTTGAAAACTATCAAATTATCAAAAATAGATTTGATGAGGGAATTTCAACAAGTACAGATTTAACAGATGCAAACTATTTATTAACACAAGCAAAACAAGGTCTAAATAGAGCCTATTTTGATAAGTTTTTAGCTGTATCAACACTTGATAGAATATTTGAAAAGTAAATATTAATACTAAGATAAGTTTTTATTTTATATAAAAACTTATCTTTTATGCTATATTATTTCTTATGTTTACAATAAATAAAGAAACTACAAAACTTTTAACACTTACTTTAACAGCTTTACTATTTTTAGCCTTAAATTCAATTTTATGTAAGGCTGCACTTGTAAATGATTATATTGATGCTTACTCATTTACTTTTTTCAGACTTTTTTTTGGAGCACTTACTTTAGTTTTAATTTATTATTATAAAAATAAAATCTTTTCCATCTCTTTTAAGAAAAATTGGATTACTTCTTTTATGCTTTTTATCTATGCTATTTGTTTTTCATATGCTTATATTAGTTTAGACGCAGGGCTTGGAACTTTACTTTTATTTGGAGTTGTTCAAATCACAATGCTAATATCTTCACTTTTTTTAAAAGAGAAAATTAGCTTACAAAAACTTTTTGGAATGATTTTAGCTTTTGCAGGTTTAGCATACTTACTTTATCCTAAAGAGAGTTTTGAATTATCTTATATTCATGTTTTATTGATGACTTTATCAGGTATTGCATGGGCTTTTTATTCAATTCTAGGAAAAAAATCTACGGATGCAGTATTTAATACGATGGACAATTTTGTAAAAGCTAGTTTAATTGCTTTAGTATTTTATATCTTTATCAATCTAGACAATTTACATTTGTCTTTAAATGGTATTTTATTAGCTTTTATTTCTGGAAGTTTAACTTCAGCTATAGGATATGTAATTTGGTATAAAGTATTACCTCAAATGCAAATTATTACAGCTTCCGTTATTCAACTTTTAGTTCCTATTATTTCAATTATATTTAGTGTGATCTTTTTAAGCGAGTTATTTACTTTTAATTTGACACTTTCGACAATTATTATTTCATTAGGAATTTTATTAGCCATATTTTCGAAAAAATAAAAATGACTATTTAGCCATATTATCTATTCCTTTAAAAGAGTCAAACCATTTTAGTTTTGAAGGAACTTTAGCATTATCAACTTTTGTTTCACCTGTATATAAAGCTGAACTAAAGCCCTTACTTTTATTGTTTTTTGTACTTGATATGTAAATAAATACTACTGAAATGATTAAAGTTATATATATTATTATTTTACTTATTTTAGATTTTATTGTTTGTTTTTGTTTATTCATTTTATATAACGGCACCCGATGCTGCCATAATTTCTTTTCCTTCTTCACTAACCATATCATTTGTCCATCTTGGCTTAAATGTTATATGAACTTTTGCTTCATTTACTTCTTCAACAGCTTGTGTTACAAGTCTTACTTGCTCCATTATTGTTCCAGCAACAGGACAAGCTGGACTTGTTAAAGTCATCATAATAACACAATATAAACCTTCTGCTCTTTCTTCAAAATTTATTTCATATATAAGTCCTAAATCATAAACATTTACAGGAATTTCAGGGTCAAATACATTTTTTAGGTTTTCTATTATCTTTTCTCTTATTTCATCAAAATTGTAATTACTTGACATTTTAATCCTTTAGGCTTTTAGTGCATATTCTTTAATTTTTTTAATCATTCCAATAACTCCACTTTGTCTATTTGGTGTTATTATCTCACTTAAGTTTAGCTCATGGACAATATCCATATCAACATCTTTTAACTCTTCAATTGTTGAATCAGAGAATATTTGTAAAATCATATAAACTAAACCTTTTACAATTATCGCATCCGAAGTACCTTTGAAAATAAGTTTATTATCAACTTGTTCACATATTAACCAAACTTGTGAAGTACAACCATGTACTAAATTTGCAGGTATTTGATATTTTTCATCTAAAGGGTCTAATTTTTTTCCTAGATCAATAATATATTCATATTTTTGTAATTCATCTTCGAAAAATTCTAAATCTTCTTTTATATCTTCTACTCTTTTTTCAATACTCATTTTTAATCCTGTTCTAGTTTTCTAACATTTTTAAAGCTTTTTTTAATGCAAGAATTAATTTATCTACATCACTATAATCATTATAAAAGCTAATTGATACTCTTATTGTACCTTTTATATTAAGGCTTTTCATAATAGGTTGTGCACAATGATGTCCGACTCTTAATGCTATTTTCATTTTATCAACTAAAATACCAACATCATCATGAATAAGACCTTTAAAGTTAAAACTTCTACTACCAATTGAATCACTTATATCATTATAAAACTCAATATTTGGAAGTTTTTTTAATTCTTGATTTAAGTAGTTAAAAACATCTTTTTCAATAGTTTCAATATTTTCATAACCAATATGGTTTAAATACTCTAAAGCTTCTCCAAACCCTATTACTCCTGCTATATTTTGTGTTCCTGCTTCAAATTTATAAGGTGAGTCCAATAGAGTTGATGAGTTAAAATCAACTTGATCTATAGTTGCTCCTCCTGTTTGATAAGCTTTTACATCTTTTAGATATTTCTCTTTTATATAAATAGCTCCAACTCCTGTTGGTGCAAATGTTTTATGTCCTGAAATTGCAAAAAAATCTACATCTAATTCTTGCATATCTACTTTCATATGAGCTAAACTTTGAGCTCCGTCTATCATAACTACTGAATCATATTTATGAGCAATTGAAATAATTTGCTTAATATCATGTATTTTTCCAAAGGCATTTGATATATGTGTAATACTCACAAAAGATTTTGGATTTTCTTTTAATAACTCTTCAAAATGTTCCATATCAAAATTAAGGTTTTTATTGTACTTTACAACTTCAAGTCCATTTCCTAAACTTCTTCCTTGCATATGCCAAGGTACGATATTTGAATGATGCTCTAATGAAGATATTATTATTGTCTTAAAATCTTTTGCATAAGAGCTTGCAATAAAATTAATAGATTCAGTTACACCTTTTGTGAATATTATCTCTTCTTTATTTTTTGCATTTATAAACTCTTTTAATGTTTTTCTTGCATTTTCAAATTTAAGTGTTGCTTTGTTTGCATCACCAAAATTACTTCTATGTGTATTTGCACAATATTCTTCATAATACTCAATTTGCGAGTCAACTACTGCTTTTGGTTTTTGAGTAGTTGCTGCATTATCTAAATAGACTATGTCAGAGTTTTCAAAATATGTGAAATCTTTTTTAAACATAGTTTTTCCTTTCATATGAATCTATAAATTCTTTAATTAATTTGTCATCAATATTATCATATATTTTACTTTCAAAAGCTTTTAAAAGTATTTCATATGCTAAGTTTTTATTTATTCCACGTGATTGTAAATACAATAATTGGTCTTTATCTAAAGTTCCTGTTGTTGCACCATGACTAGCTTCAAGTTCATCTATTAAAATCTCTAAATGTGGTTGCGCATAAATCGCTGCATCATTTGAAAGTAAAATAGTATTTGAGTTTTGAAATGCTTTTGAATAAAATGCTTTTTCATTTACTCTTGATAAGGCTTTAAAAACAGTACGAGAATGATCTTTTAACGAATGTTTAAAGTTTATATTACTTATTGAACTCTCTCCATTATGTACTGTTTTTATCACATTTGCTGTATTTGCTGAATCTTTAGATTTAACTAAAGAATTTAACTCATAATCACAACTTTTATTATCTAATATATTTACAATATTATTAACAATTACACCATTTCCATATTCAAAGTTTGTAACTTTACACTTTGAATTATCTTTTTGATCAATATCTAAATTAAAAAGTAAATAATTTACATCATTTATATCTTGAATCTTTGCGTACTCAAAATCTGCATTTTCATTTACTTCAAA
>MDTG01305508.1_pt1 | contig 14939 bp, 12 predicted proteins | sample 811421 | NCBI WGS metagenome assembly MDTG01 (sample SAMN05326645, study PRJNA326480) | marine metagenome | isolation source: seawater | place: Pacific Ocean: South East | collected 2011
ATTTTACCGATAGAATATATTAATATGAGAATGGAAAATAATAAAAAAAGCTTTACGTGGCCTTTTATTTTTTGAAATAAATATATTAATATTATACTAATAATGACTGAAAAGAAAATTGACACAAGTAGATTAATAATTATTTCCTGTCCATTTATTGATCCGCCCACCTGAAAGGATTCAAATGACTCAATTAACACTTGAAAAACTAGAAGACCAAGAACATCAGAAAAGGTGCTTTCATATATTAAAAAAGATTTTTTAGATTGAGAAAAACCCTGTTGAATACTTGGTATAATAATAGCGCTACTTAGTATCGATAAAGGAATAGCGTATAATAGCGAATGAAGAAAATCTAACTCATCTAGCCAGTAAGTCAATATATATGCAATAGCAAAAGTTGTGATAAATAAACCGAACAGTGCAGATATTAAAGCTTTAAATGATTCGACAAACATTTTTTTGTTAATTTCTAAATCAAGTGCAGCTTCAAGAAGAATTAAAATTAGACCACCAATACCAAGTACTGACAAGAGGCTCTTTTGTGTTGAATCACTAATTATTTGAAAATTATCAACTCCAAATTTGGTTCCCACTACTTGGTCTAGTTGTAATATCATGCCAAAAACAATTAATAAAAGTACCGAGGGCACCCCAGTATTATCAGAGTAAATATTAATAAAGTGTGATATTATTATTATAGAAGCTAATGATATTATAATTATATATGGTTCCATATTTAAATTAAGGTTCCTCTTTTTGCTTGTTCTATTTCAATAGCCTCAAAAAGTGCTTTAAAATTTCCTTTTCCAAATGATTGAGCGCCCTTTCTTTGAATAATTTCAAAAAATAAGGTTGGCCGATCTTCAACAGGTTTAGTAAATATTTGAAGTAAATAACCTTCGTCATCTCGATCTACTAAGATACTAAGACTTTTTAATTGTTCTATTTTTTCGTCTATTTTTCCAACACGAGAGCTAACACTTTCATAGTATTCTTTGGGCACATTAAGGAATTCCACCCCTCTTTTTTTCATTTCAGTTACTGATTTAATAATATTATCAGTTGCAATAGCAATATGTTGACAGCCGGGTCCATTATAGAATTCTAGGTATTCCTCAATTTGTGATTTTTTTTCTCCTTTGGCTGGTTCATTAATAGGGAACTTTATTCTACCATTTCCGCTAGTCATCACCTTACTCATTAGTGCGGTATATTTCGTTGAAATATCTTTATCATCAAAAGTGATAAGATTAGCAAAACCCATTGTGTTTTTGTAGAAATCCTCCCAGATATTCATTTCATTCCAACCCACATTACCAACCATATGGTCAATATATTTCAAACCAACAGGACTGGGATTATAATCAGAAAACCATTTTTGATATCCTGGCAGAAATGTGCCACTATAATTCTTTCTTTCTATAAATACATGCACGGTGTCCCCATATGTGTGAATGCCGGATTGTATTATCCACCCATCCCTATCCTCTTTTTTTTGAGGGCTTAAATAAGATTTGGCTCCTCTTTGTGTTGTTTCTTGCCAGGCCCTTGTGGCATCATTCACCCAGAGAGCAATTACTTTTACACCATCTCCATGTTTTGTGAGGTGCTCTTCAATATCTTTGTTTCCAGACATCGGCGTCGTAAGAACTATTTTAATTTTTCCCTGAACTAGAACATAGGATGTTTTACTCGAATCACCAGTTTCAAGCCCTGAATAGGCTAATGACTGGAACCCAAATGCGGTTTTATAGAAATGGGCTGCTTGTTTTGCATTACCGACATAAAACTCAACATAATCTGTTCCATTAATTGGAAGAAAATCTTGAGCATCATTAAATATCTTTTTTGTTATATCACTCATATTTTATATCCAAGATTTATAATAATTCCCATCATCTAATTTCATTGCCTCTTTAGTTATTTTTAGTGGTTTAAATGTGTCTACCATCACTGCTAATTCTTGTGTTTCTTTTTGCCCAATACTTCTTTCCATTGCTCCAGGGTGTGGGCCATGTGGAATACCAGCAGGATGCAAACTGATGTAGCCCCTTTCCACGTGGTTTCTGCTCATAAAATCTCCATCTACGTAATAAAGAACCTCATCAGAATCTATGTTGCTATGGTTGTAAGGAGCAGGGATAGATTTAGGGTGGTAGTCATATAATCTAGGGCAAAATGAACACACCACAAAAGCATCTGTTTCAAAAGTTTGATGTACAGGCGGTGGCTGATGAATTCTACCAGTAATGGGCTCAAAGTCATGAATGGAAAAGGCATAAGGGTAGTTATAGCCGTCCCAACCAACAACATCAAAAGGGTGTGCACCGTATTCGACGTAGTGCATTATACCTTGCTTTTTGATCTTAATTAAAAATTCGCCTGTTTCATTTTTTGTAATTAAGTTTGTTGGTCGTCTAATGTCCCGCTCACAATATGGTGAGTGTTCCAGCAATTGTCCAAAATGATTTCGATATCTTTTTGGGGTGTATATTGGGTGAAATGATTCTACAATAAAAAGACGGTTGTCAGCCTTGTCAAATTCTATTTGATATATCATTCCTCTTGGAATTAAAAGGTAATCCCCACAGGAAAAACTCAAATTTCCTAACATCGTTTGTAACACTCCAGATCCTTTGTGTATAAAAATTAATTCATCCGCATCAGTGTTTTTATAAAAAAAGTCTTGCATGGAACTTGTCGGTGCAGCAAGAGAAATGTGGCAGTCACTATTTACCAATATAGGTGTTCTACTGTCTAAATAATTTGGTTTTTTTGGCAAATCAAATCCCTTTAATAGTCTTGATTTAATGTTGTTTTCAACAGCTATTTGGGGTTGACAGTTGACTGTTTTTAAGACGCGCTTAACCTGTGTGGGTCTGTTTGTGTGATATACAAGTGAGGACATCCCAGCAAAACCAATGGTCCCAAATAATTCTTCATAGCGATGTTTGCCAGATTTTGATTTAAATATGGTGTGTCTTTTAGTTGGTATTTCACCAAGAGTGTGATATAAGGGCATAGTTTTATTATTATATGTAAATATAATTTATAATCAGTAGTTTTTATTTATGTCAGTAATATTTTCTTTTGGCCTAATACTTTTTTTAAATGAGCCCAGTGAAGCTCTATTTCTTTTTTTTCTAATTTCTTTTTGTTTTTCTTTGGGCAGACACGACAATTGTATACATTCTATATTACAACAGCCCTTGTATCTATCTTTACAGTCAGGACATTGTATAAATAATAGGTTACAATCCACGTAATTGCAGTTTGTGTAATCATCACAGGGATTATCACACTGATCGCATGTCGTGAGTATATCTTTTGATACCTTTTCACCTAACCTATCATCAAAAACAAAGTTTTTGCCAACAAATTTGTTTTCTAAATTCTCTTCATTAATTTGCTTAACATAATCAATAATACCACCATGGAGTTGGTTTACATCTTTAAATCCATGGTGTTTTAAATAGGCGCTTGTCTTCTCGCAACGGATGCCTCCCGTGCAGTATAGTAAGATTTTTTCGTCTTTTTTGTTTTGTAGCTTTGCTTTTATTATGGGTAACTCTTCTCTAAATGTATCAACATCTGGTTTGATGGCACCTTTAAAGTGGCCTATTCTGCTCTCGTAATGGTTTCTAACATCTACTACAGTGGCCCCCATATCCATATAATCATTCCATTCTTTTGCACTTAGATGTTTACCCACATTTGTTACATCGTATTCATTTGCATCAAGTCCGTCTGCAACAATTTTCTTTTTTATTTTGATGGCTAGCTTTAAGAACGAGGCTCGATCGTCTTCAAGAGCAATTTTGAACGGAACGCCTTCCAGTGATTTGATAGATTTAACAGATTCCACAAACTTAATCCAATTTGGATTGGGACATGATAACTGTGCATTGACACCTTCAAATGCAATATAAATCCTACCCTTTATATTTAGTTCATTCCATTTTATAAATAATTCTTTTCGAAGCTGTGATGGGTTTTTTATTATAGTGTATTTATAAAATGACAATGTAGTTCTTTTATAAGACTCTTGAGACAACTGCTTTTTTAAGTCACCTTTACCATATTTATTATGCAAGATTTGGGTTTTTTTCTTCATCTTAATCAAATATAATTAGATAGATTATATATTTGTTATATATATTATTTTTTTATGTTAAAACAAAATAAAATATTAGTTATTGGGTGCAACGGGCAAATAGGAACCGTGCTAACAAATACTTTAGCTGATAAATTTGGGTGTACAAATGTTATTGGAACAGACTTGCAGCCCCCTATATTTGATAGCAAATGGTGTTATGTGCAATGTAGTGTACTAGATCGGAACGGTATAAGTAATTTGATAAAAACCCATCAAATAAACGAGGTGTATCTCCTTGCCGCCTATCTTTCTGCAAAAGGAGAAGGTAATATTGAGCAGGCCTGGGACTTAAATATAAATGGACTCTTGAATATATTACAGTTAGCAAAAGAATATAAAGTAAGCAAGGTGTTTTGGCCAAGCTCTATTGCTGTTTTTGGTCCATCCACACCCAAAAAAAATGTAGATCAAAATGCAATATGTGAGCCAAACACTATATATGGTGTTAGTAAATTGGCAGGAGAAAAATTATGCAATTATTATTTTAATCAACACGGTATTGATATACGAAGCTTAAGGTATCCAGGTTTAATTGGCTGGGAGTCTCTTCCAGGTGGGGGTACCACCGACTATGCTGTTGAAATATTTCATCATGCGGTTGAATCTAAGAAATACACCTGTTTTCTGTCTAAAACCCGCACGCTCCCAATGATGTATATGAATGATGCTATTGAGGCAACCATACGTATAATGTCAGCAGAATATAATCAAATAAAAATCCGAACATCATATAATATATCATCATTTAATTTTAGTCCTTATGAGTTGGAATTAGAAATTAAAAAACATGTTCCAGGCTTTTCAGTAAATTATGTGCCTGACAAGAGAGATAAAGTTGCACAAGGCTGGCCTCAATCTATTAGTGATTTGCCTGCACAGAGAGATTGGGGGTGGCAATCTAAATACAACATGTCTCAGATGGTTTCTGATATTATGTTAAATTTGAAAAAATCAAAAAAAATTTAAATTAATGGAGCCATTAAAACTTTATAATACTCTTAACTCTAAAAAAGAGATTTTTATTCCATCAAATAACAAGTTTGTCACAATGTATGTATGTGGGCCCACAGTATATGGAGAGCCTCATTTGGGTCACGCTAGACCGGCGATCACATTTGATGTTTTATATAGGCACCTTAAGGCAATGGAATATAATGTGAGGTATGTTAGAAACATAACTGATGTAGGGCATTTACTTAATGATGCAGATCATGGAGAAGATAAAATCAGCAAAAAAGCAAAGGCTTTGAATTTAGAGCCTATGGAGGTAGCACATTTTTATACCACAAAATACCATGAAGCTATGAACTTGCTCAATATTCAGTCTCCAAGCATTGAGCCAACAGCTTCTGGTCATATAATTGAGCAGATTGAAATGATAAAAAAAATTATCAATAATGGATATGCTTATGAAGTAAATGGCTCGGTTTATTTTGATGTTATAAAATACAATAAGGGGCATAACTATGGAGTGTTATCAAAAAGGAAAATTGAAAACTTATTAGAAAACACTAGATCTTTAGATGGGCAGGGTGATAAAAAAAACCAAGTTGATTTTGCTTTATGGAAAAGAGCCTCTAAAGAGCACATTATGAAATGGCCCTCACCTTGGGGAGAAGGATTTCCTGGGTGGCACATTGAGTGTTCTACTATGAGTTGTAAATACCTTGGATCTCAATTTGACATTCATGGTGGTGGAATGGATTTGATTTTCCCACACCATGAAGCTGAAATTGCTCAATGTTGTGCAGCAAATGGTAAGGCTGCGGCAAAGTATTGGCTACATAATAATATGATTACAATTAGTGGACAAAAAATGGGTAAATCATTAGGTAACTTTATTACTCTCTCAGAATTTTTTGATGGTAATCATAAAAAGTTAGAGCAGCCCTACCACCCAATGGTAATTAAATTTTTCATACTTCAAGCTCATTATAGAAGTACTGTGGATTTCTCCAACAAGGCCCTTCAGGCCTCAGAAAAGGGTCTGATCAGGCTCTTTAAGGCGATTAACAACCTGTATAAATTGGAACCTAAACAAAAATCTACAGTTGACATCTCAGGATATAAAATAAAATGTCAAGAAGCTATGAATGATGACTTAAACACACCCGTTGTGTTGTCTCATTTATTTGATTTGGTTAAAATAATTAACTCTGCACATGAAAACAAACAATCCTTGACTTTAAATGATATTAATGAGGCAAAAGAATTATTTCACCATTATGTAAATAATATTTTCGGACTTGATTCTATTAAAAAAGAAACGAGCTCAAATATAGATGGGCTCATGAAGTTAATATTAGAAATTAGATCACAGTCAAAGAAAAATAAAGATTGGGATATGGCTGATAAAATTAGGGCAGAGCTAGGTAAATTAAACATAGAAATTCAAGATAAAAAAGATGGGGCAAATTGGAGTTTTAGTAATTAGTGTTTTTTTTGTATTATTTGTGTCTTGCCAAAATAAGGCAACACAGAATCAAGAAAATGTCCAGAGTGATATATTATTAGTGCCAACATTTAGTTCGGATTCAGCATATTATTATATACAAAATCAAGTTGATTTTGGTCCACGGGTTCCGGATACTAAGGGGCATCAGGATTGTTATAATTATTTGGTTGATTCATTTGAGGGGTTTGGTGCAAATGTAATTACACAGTCTGATATCGTAAAACGATATGATGGGGTAAGTATGACCATGAAAAATATTATTGCCTCATATAATCTTGATGCTGATAAAAGAGTACTATTATGCGCTCATTGGGATACGAGGTTCATAGCTGACAATGATTCTGTTGATATTAATAAACCAATTGATGGAGCCAATGATGGAGGAAGTGGTGTTGGGGTATTATTGGAAATTGCAAGACAAATAAATCTAAATCCAATAAATCTAGGCATAGATATTGTCTTGTTTGATGTTGAAGATCAGGGCCAGCCCAATGATTATGTGAACTTTGTTCCAGACAGTTGGTGTCTTGGTTCTCAATACTGGTCGTTAAAGCCACATATCGAGAATTACTATGCAGAATTTGGGGTGTTATTAGATATGGTTGGCGGCCGTGGAGCAACATTCACCAAAGAGTATACTTCAAATAAGTTTGCCCCAAGAATATTAGACAATATTTGGGCTAAAGCACATGAAATAGGCTTTTCGGAATATTTCCTTTATGAAGAAACCCCCGCAATTATAGATGATCACCTGTATATTAATCACCTAATTCACATTCCTACTGTGAATATTGTGGAATATGATCGCAATAGTCACAATAAGTTTAATGCGCACCACCACAAACATTCTGATAATATGGATATAATTGATAAAAAAACCCTAGATGCTGTGGGTCAAACTTTATTAGAGGTATTATATTCTTACAACTGAATTGTTATTTTAACGGATATATCCATTTATGAGTCAATTTATTTTCTGCTATCATAGCAAGATCGATTTCTGGACTAAATAACTTTTGAGGCCTGCTTTTCCCCATAAATTGTATGTCGTATTCACAGGTAATTTTAGGAGACTTGATATTAAACTTGTCTTGTGCTTCTTGTTTAATTTTTTTGGCCAGTGGAACAATTAAATCAGGGTAGTACATAAGGTTATTGTATTGTTTAGTTGTAAGCATTTTTTTCACATTTACTTCATATTTTTGATTTGTGCTCTGGTCTGTAATATAATACTGGATATTAGACTCTTTATACATTAATTTCATTCTCCAAGAGAACCGTTGGCCAACACCATTATAGTCAACATAGCCTTTAAATAAAAAATGTCTAAAAGGAATGAGTAGTTGAATAATAATAAAAATAACAATAAAATTAAAGAGGATGGGGTGCTTCTTTAAATTTATATTGGGCCTATTGGAAGTCTTAAATCTTTTGTTAATTAATTTATTTAATAAATGTGTGTCGAAAAACAGGATGAGTGTTGTAATCATTATAAAAGGAAATACTCCAATTTCCCCCACGTCTATAAATAAAAAGTAATTGCAGAAGTTAAAAACAATAACCATAGAAAAAGCAAGCCAACGAGTATGTTTATTAAATAATAAAAATCCTATAAGCAGGTCAAAGGCCAATCCACAATAAGTTAAGAGTAGGACAAGTAACTTGTTATTGTAGAAATAATCACCTGTAATTTCAGATTTAAATTCCAGAATGTGTGTAATTGGCTGTAAATCAAATAGCCAATATGGATTTAGCTTATTTATTCCAGATATAAAATAAATGATAAAAACCATTAGTTGAAGTGAAATAATTTTAAACCTTGGGGTCAATATTAACTCTTTAAATGAACTCCGTTCTTCCACTAATGCCAATAAAAAACACATTATTGAAATAAAGTAGTAATGATTATTAAAGTAGCCCTTATCTAAAATCCAAAAGTATGAGAAACAGGCACAAAATATTATAGTAGAGATCCGTGCGTATTTATTAAATAACATCCCAATATTGCTTATTAGCATTATATAACTTATTGCTACCAAAATATTTTCAGATAGTGGGGTAAGCTTACTAAAAAAGGGGAATAGCATCATGGGTGCAATAATATTTTGTTCCACAAACCCTTGAGATATAAAAAAAACACTCTGAATTAATAGTACAATTGCTAAACACCATCTAAACAAGGTGATTTGAATATTGGGTATTGGCTGATATAAATATCTTTTAAGATCCGTCATATTAATTACTCATAATCTAACTATTTTTTATTAAATGGTTACATTTACACAACATATAAATATTATTTTATGTTAAGCAAAGGAGATAAAAAACTATTTTTAATTGATGCATATGCTTTAATATATAGGGCATATTTTGCCTTCTCAAAAAACCCTCGTATTACTACTAAGGGGTTTGATACTTCAGTAATATTTGGTTTTACAAACATGTTATTTGATTTAATTAACAACGAGAAGCCGGATTATCTAGCCATTGTTTTTGATACTCCTAAAAAAACTCATAGGCACACCCAATATGAAGCCTATAAAGCCAATCGTGATGCAATGCCTGAGGGGATTTCTACAGCTATACCATATATAAAGAAGATGATAGACTGTTTTAATATTAGCTCTAAATATTTAGATGGATTTGAAGCAGATGATATTATCGGAACCATTGCTTATCAGGCTTCTGCACATAATTTCACTACGTATTTGATGACACCCGATAAGGATTTTGCTCAGTTAATAGATGAAAAAACATTTATGTATCGCCCGGGTAACAGGGGGGGGGCGGCAGAGATATGGGATGCAAATAAAGTCTGTGAAAAATTTGGCATTAATCACGTTCTGCAAGTAGTAGACGTATTAGGAATGGTTGGGGACCCTGTAGACAATATCCCAGGGATTGCAGGTGTTGGCCCTAAAACAGCATCAAAATTATTAAAAGAATATGACACTATTGAGGAGCTATATAAACACATTGACAATTTTAATGGTAAACTTAAAGAGAAATTAATTGAGTCTAAAGATCGCGCTTTTTTGTCAAAAGGCTTAGCAAAGATTATAACAAATGCACCAATTACTATTGACTTTAGTACTCTTAAATTTTCCAAGCCAAATTTGAATGAGTTAAGTAAACTTTGCGATGAACTGGAATTTAAGAATCTATATAAACGAATTTCAGCTAAATTTAGTAGTCATCCGCTTCAGCAAAGCTCCCAACTTGATTTATTTAATGTTCCAATTCAAGATTATGGCCAAATTCTTAAAAGTGCTGTGCATATAAGAAACATCGACAAGCTAAGAGCGATTCTAAATCAAAAAAATATAATCTCGATTAGTATTCATCTTGAAGAATATGGCGTGTCATTTAGACTGTTCTCTCAAGAATTATATTATATAATCTTTGATAAGATGATTAACCTTAGCAAGGTTATTAATATTCTTGGTTCTGTACTATCTAATAAATCGATTGAAAAAATTCTATATGACCATAAATCAGTTTTAAAACGTCTTGGTCTTGAAAGCACATCTATTGTTTCTGTTTTTGATATTGCTCTGGCAGAATACTTAATTAATCCTGAGGGTAATAGAACGCTATTGATCATGTCCCAAAAGTATGACATAAATGTAATTAACCTTGCAGGTTTAGATTCTAACAACCCAAAAGATCAGGCAGTATGTTTAATAGAGAGCACAAGGTTAACCTTCCTTTTAAAGGATAAATTAAGTCAAGCGTTAAGACGCGAGAAGTTGTCAAAGCTATTTTATGATTTGGAAACCCCACTAAGTATTGTTCTGGCTAACATGGAGTTAATAGGCGTAAAAATAGATGTGTCAGCACTAAAAGCCTATTCAAAAAAATTAAAAGAATTAATATCAGGTTTAAAAAATGACATTTATCATAGCGCAGGTGAGAAGTTTAATGTTTCATCACCGAAACAGCTTGGGATTATATTATTTGACAAATTGAACCTTTCAAGTAAACCTAAAAAAACAAAGTCAGGTCAATTTTCAACATCAGAATCTGAACTAATTAAGTTGCGATCAAAACACAAAATTATTGATATGGTTCTTTTATATAGAACCTATCACAAGCTTCTGTCTACTTATGTTGATGCTCTGCCACTACTTATTAGCCCTATAGATCAAAAGATTCACACCACTTTTAATCAATTGGTTACTAGTACAGGAAGATTGAGCTCTAGTAAGCCAAATTTACAAAACATTCCCATAAGAAGAGGATCAGGAAAGGAGGTGAGGAAGGCCTTTATTCCATCAAGCTCACAACATATATTGATGTCTGCAGATTATTCACAAATTGAATTGCGTTTAATTGCAGAGATGAGTAAAGAAGATAATATGATTGAAGCCTTTTTAAGAAAAGAAGATATACACGCATCAACAGCATCTAAGGTGTTTAATGTTCCAATAAATAATGTGACCGCGTCCATGAGAACACATGCCAAGACAGTAAACTTTGGAATCATATATGGAGTATCGGCATTTGGCCTTAGTGAACAGACCAATCTTAGTAGGTCGGAGGCCTCAAAATTAATTAAACTTTATTTTGAAAGCTACCCTAAACTTAAATTGTTTTTTGATAAAAATATCTCTTTTGCAAGAGAAAATGGTTATGTAAAAACTATTCTTGGTCGCAAGAGACAGTTATATAATATTAATTCTAGAAACGCTTTTATTAGGGGTCATGATGAAAGAAATGCGGTTAATATGCCAGTTCAGGGGTCTGCGGCGGATATTATCAAGTTGGCTATGGTTGGTATTCATAAAGAATTTAAATTAAAGGGCCTGAAATCTAAAATGATCTTACAAGTACACGATGAGTTAGTTTTTGATGTACTTAAAATAGAAAAGGATGTAGTATTTGAGGTTGTGAAAACAACTATGGAAAATTGTTATTCTACCACTGTTCCTCTTAAAGTTGAAATAGGATTTGGCGAAAATTGGCTAGAAGCCCATTAGGTTAATGCCTATTTATTTGAAAATATAAAATTAATAGTGCAGCGAGTCCAATAATATTTTCTGTGCCTAATTTTTTAATATTACCGATAGGATCCCAGCCAAATAAGCTATCGCCAGTAATTAATGATAAAATAATACCCAAGCACAAAAATGGAAGTGATAAATCAATCCCCCGCTTTAAGACAACATGGATTTTTTCAAGTATTTTCTTCATAAGACAAGTTTATTGTATTTAGAAAGTTAGTGATTTATTTTCAGATAAATAATCTACTTGATTAAATAAAAAAAGCCCGCATTGCGGGCTTTTTTATTTAAAATGGAAATTATTTTTTAGCTAGTGCAATTACTACAAGTAGCGCAACTAAGCCAACAAAACCTCCACCAGCAAATGTACCAACGATACCAGTTATTAATCCAATAACGTTTACACCTGGTATAGCTAAACCAGCAACTTCAGCTACAATAGCTAATCCAATTAAAGACATTAGTAAGCCAGTTAAACCACTAATAAAGTCACCTAAATTTTTAAATGCATTGTTCATAACAAAATTTTTTAGTTATTATAGTCGCAAATTTAATTAACAATAATACTCTTTTCCAAAAAAATAAGCCTATTTGATAAAATGTCAAACTTGCAATTAAATGACAGTTTTTATTATAGAATAAATCTGTTATTTGCCCTTTTTTTTGAATAAAAGCCTAGTGTTTATTAACATTGTCATGTGTATTTAAATCAGTATGTTATAATTGTCTGATTAAAAGGGTTTTACATTGTTTTTTGGGGGGTGGTTTTGTTAAAATCATATTGCTTTCAGCTATAGCTAAATGGTATGGGATTATTTTATCTTACTAAATGCTAATTTTAGGTCATCGACTAAATCTTCGGAGTCTTCTATTCCTACACTTAATCTTATTAGTGAGTCAGATAAGTTGTTTTTTTTGCGTTCTTCTTTCGGTATGCTTGCATGAGTCATTGATGCAGGATGTGAAATTAACGACTCTACCCCTCCTAATGATTCTGCAAGTTTAAACAATTTTGTGTTAGAGATCAGTTTAACAGCATTTTGTAATGTGTTATTTTTTAGGGTGAAAGAAATCATGCCGCCAAAATCGCTCATTTGTTTTTTAGCGACAAGGTGATTGGTGTGACTTTTTCTTCCAGGCCAATAAATTTGATCGACCTTTTCATGACCTGATAAAAAATTATTTATTTTTTGTGCATTTTTGCAATGTTGAATCATACGAATACTTAGTGTCTTAATTCCTCTTAATGCAAGGAAGCAATCTAGTGGACCTGGCACAGCCCCGCAGCTTTTTGTGATGAGAAATAGTTTTTCATAAATAGCTTTGTTATTTGTAACAATTGCTCCCATAATTATATCTGAGTGTCCTCCAATATATTTTGTTGCAGAATGTAGCACAATATCTGCACCCAAGTCTAGTGGTTTTTGAAGAGCGGGTGTTGCAAATGTATTGTCAACTACAATGATTGCTTTTGAATTGTTTTTTATTAATTCAGTTGTTTTTTTTATATCAATAATTGTCATTAATGGATTGGAAGGTGTTTCAATCCATATTAGCTTTGTTTTATTTGATATTTTGGATTTTAAAGAATCGGAACTGCTCATATTGACATATGAGAATAGCAGTTTAAATTTGGAAAATACTTGCTCAAACATTCTATATGTTCCACCATATAAATCTCTGTTTGCAATAATTTCATCTCCGGGCTTTAGTAATTTAATAATGGCATCCGCGGCACCCATTCCGCTAGAGTAGCAAATACTATATTTTCCGTTTTCTATTGAGGCAATGCTTCTTTCAAGTGCACTTCTAGTTGGGTTAGAGGTCCTTGAGTATTCATAACCCATATTTTTGCCAGGTTCCTCCTGCACATATGTTGATGTTTGGTATATTGGGGTGATAATTGCCCCTGTATGTGGGTCGGTCTCAAGACCAGAATGAATTACTTTTGTTCCGAATTTCATAATAAATTATTTTTACGTCAAATTTAGATAAAACAATTTTCATTTGTATTTACAATGTTAAAAAATATCTTGCCACATATTGCATTATTTTTGTCTAACACTATTTACGCTATTAACTACATTGTGGCCAAGGATGTTATGCCCCACTATCTTGAACCCAGAGTATTTGTTTTTATTAGAGTGGCTGGTGCCGCAATTATTTTTTCTTATATACACTTTTTTTTTATCAAAGAAAAGATTCAGTCTAGTGATATTTTCAGGCTTGTCTTGTGTGCCTTATTAGGGGTGGTTATTAATATGAACTGTTTTTTTATGGGTCTTAGCATTACTAGCTCAATAAATGCGTCTCTTATCATGATCACTACACCAATTATTGTATATGTATTATCTATGTTTTTTTTAAGAGAGAGGTCGGCAAAAAAGGCTATGGGTGTAATTTTAGGCTTTATTGGATCCGTAGTGCTAATTACTGACGGTGGTTCGGCAGATAATATGAATAGTGTTATTTATGGTGACATACTAGTTTTAATAAACGCTACATCTTATGCGTTTTATTTAATTTTAGTTAAATCATTAATGAGTAAATATCATCCGCTTACTGTTCTAAAATTTATTTTTCTAATAGGTTTTGTGTTGTTGTGTGCCTTTTCATTCAAAGAAATTCAAAATATTAATTTTTCTCAATTACCATTGAATATTTTCTTAAAAATTGGCTACGTTATTTTTTTTACCACTTGCTGTTCTTATTTTTTAAATATATATGCCATAAGCAAGGTTAAGGCATCCACAGTCGCTCTATATATTTACTTGCAGCCCCTTCTGGCAACACTAATATCTGTATCATTGGGGAGAGAAGAACTTTTGACTACTCAAATTATTTCAGCAGTATGTATTGTTATAGGAGTTTATCTTGTTATAAAAAGAAACGCCTAAACAGTTTAATATAGCGACTCCTTTTATGTATATTTAAAAAAAAAAGATAATGATTTCAATGACTGGCTATGCCAAAAAAGACATACAATTAAGTGGCGGAAAATTCTCTTTAATTATTAAGTCATTAAATAGCACTAAGGGTCTGGATTTAAGCATCAAAACCCCTCGCTACTTATTAGATTTAGAGCCTCAACTTAGAAATTTAATTAGTGACACACTAATTAGGGGAAAAATTTCTGTAATTATTATGGATTCTAGCCATTGTGTAGATCAAATTTTAGATGAAAAAAAGTTAAGAAAACAAATTAATGCTTTGAAATCAATTTCGCCCGAATCAGAACCCGGATCCATATTAAATGCTGCAATATCTTTACCCAGTATTTATTCTAATAGCAGTTTTAAATTAGACGCTAAAACTAAATTAA
>MDTG01256056.1_pt1 | contig 14938 bp, 15 predicted proteins | sample 811421 | NCBI WGS metagenome assembly MDTG01 (sample SAMN05326645, study PRJNA326480) | marine metagenome | isolation source: seawater | place: Pacific Ocean: South East | collected 2011
CCAATCGCAGCCCACGACGTTTCATTAACCCATTCCATTTCGGTGTTATGCAGGCCAGTTCGTTTCATCAGTGTCTCTAAGTCATCGCGTCGCCAATAATTGGCGATCCGCAGAAGCATTTGGTCGACAACAATGTGGTGTAAATGCCGGAAGCTGAAACCTCGGAGCAGCCGGAAATAACCAATGTGGTCGAATCAAAGCCGCTCAAAGCAAAGCAGCAGGCATATAGGCTATCACCAAAACCACCTTAATCAGCAATTTACTGAATATAAACTTTCTAATCGGGTTCAAAACGTAAACGTATAGTATCATATTTTCGTAGCCATAGACCCATATCAACACCGTACTGCCAAGTTTCGTGGCATCAAGTCAATTCCGTTGGGTCTAACTGCTTCTCCAAAATCGCCATTGATCGCCCTCCATGAACGATTGTTCCTGTCCGGACAAAAGTCGCCCGATTGTAAAATCTGTGAGTGACTTCATTGGGATCATCATATGTTCGAACATAGTAACCACGGTAACCGGCCGACCTGACGCGGGCTGTACAGTCATCTAAAAGCCTCATGCCAATCCCCTTCTTTCGATGACTTTCGGCGACGTAAATCAATAGTAACTCCGGCAGGGGATTACCTTGCCTCGTGCCTTTCGACTGAAGCTTCTCAATGATGGCACGAAGAAGAGGAGGTGACACCAAGGCCAAAGGAGCGCGGAGCACCAGATCAGTCGTAAACAACAATCGCCAAAACAAGGTATTAGGCGCCTCTGTGAGCAAATATCCACCGATCACGCGATCGCCCTCCAATTCAAACCCCAAGTACTCGGTCCGTGTACCAGCTACATATCGGTAAAATCGACGCACAAATTTGGCACCCAATAATGAAACAAGCGAATTCGGCAAAACAGACGAATGAAGCTCAGCCAGTTGGTCTAGTATGCCGTCATCAAAGGCTGAGGACATTTTATCTATTCTCGCCAATTGGCGCGTTCTCGGCGATCCGCATGGCATTTGCCATTATCGTGAATGCCAGGGTATTTCCTGGGATTGACGGCAAAACGGATCCGTCCACCAAAAAAACACGCGTCCAGTTAAATGGCCGGCCCAGAATGTCGGTTCCAAATTCCGTGCGGCGATCAGTCTCATGTGGAAAAGTGCCGCCACAATGATATCCGGTCCCGGGTTGTGAGAGCCGCATTGCCGGCGTGACGAACCATGAGTTGAACTTTAACCCATGTCGAAACAACACCTTGCTGGCTAACTTTGCCGTCATCTTCGATCGATCTGGCCCAACGGGCCGGACCTTCAACACGGGAGTAGAGGCATTTTCATTTTGGGGTGCGAGACTAATCGTCATATCGGTGCTGTGGTCTGAATGCATACCGCACCACGCAATCATTAGGCGGTTCAAAAACGGCTCGGCGACCTTCCGTTTCCAATAACGCTCTTGCTCCGGCCGCATGCCAAGCGCCTCCAACATCATTGCGCTCGCCGAAGATACCTGTACGTGGAACCAATTATCGGCGAACCCAGGAATCTTATACTCCAAAAAAATCTGCGGTAATGCGATTGACGGTTCCTCCCAAGGTGCCGAAGTGGCGTAGCGGCGCAAAATCGGCAGCAGAAACTTTCCGCTTTGACGGGCCCTTAGAGAACGGTCGTAGAGCCGTTTCGACTGAAGAAGTATACGTGATGAACCCAGTACACCGGCGGCGACAAAAATAGCGTCGAATTGGTCGCTCTGGCTTGCTCCGGTTTTGAGTTCCGTATACCGCAGGATGGCTTTCGTAGGGTTTTCGTCAACCTCATCGACCAGAATGCCGCGTCGATAGGCGATCTTACCAGTTTGAATATAATTTTGGAAAACCTGATCTGTGCCAAAGATCGCACCTCGCGGACAGCCAGAAAGACATAATCCACATGGGTCGCAACGCGAAGAGTTAACGGCGAGACGTGATTCGCCGTAGACAAAATGGTTCTTATCAAGCCTCCGCCCACTTTCTTGGAGATCATCGAGAAATTGCTTGATTTGACGGCTCTTGGGAAGATATTGCAAATGATCGGTATGGGACGGGTAGACCTCATTGATCGTACCTTCACCGCCAACAAGTGGCATTTTCATGAGAATTTTTCGGTAATATGGCGCAAGCGCATCCGTGCCAAACGGCCACCCTGTCATGTCACAATCGGCAATGGGAAGCGACGCGGCACCCCATAAGGTAGAATATCCTCCCTGTGCAACACTTGGCGCAAATTGGTCATTTTTTGTATCAAGAGGCACATAAGGTTTATCGTGGCCATAGGCAAATTCATGTCCAAACAAAAATTTGCGCGGCATTGCACTTCGGAGCGTTGGGTTAACCGACATGGCAGCGCGGTCCGGTTTTGTCCAATCAGCTGCCGGCAACGACGCAAGTCGTCGCGCACGGTCCTGGACTTCCCGCGGCAACACTTCGCCAATATCGAAAACAGTGACGCGTATGCCGCGCGCCAACAGCGCTTCCGAGCTGGCAAGCCCGGCTGGTCCGCTTCCGATTACAGCAACATGCAAGCTATCTTCTCCCGAAATACCTGCGAATTGCCAAAATATTTCGGCGGACAGCAGCATGGGGATAACCGGGGTATGTTGGCAAATACACGACGGCCTGGGCGGCGGAGGCCGCTGCCGGGCAAGTCTGGTTAAACTCCTGAAAACAGGTCATATCAGCGCAATTTCTATGATAACTCGGACCAATATCGCATCCATCCTTCATTACCATAGCAACCAAATTGGCCCGGTTTGAAAACTGAATCGGATAGTACCAGTAACAGTGCGAACCATCATCACGAAAGGGGGGTATTGAAATCTCTTCAATATCACGTAAGCCAGCATCATATATCCTGGCGCATTCGATGCGCTCGTATATTCGGTCTTCTATTTCCGTGAGCTGCGGTAATATTAACCTCGCTTGCAAGTTAGATGTCCTTGTCAAATAGCGCGACGGCATCTGTTGACGTCGAACTGGTGCGATGTCGTTCTTCACGCGGTTATTAATCGCATCAATATTCCGGAGAAACCCAAAACGAAGCACGCGATAGGTCAACAGCCCATAAATCAAAGGGTGGGTCGCGAGATCCGTGATCAAGCCAGATACAACTGACTTCAGAAAATCTCGTTTCGGCATGACCGGATAGCCCGCCAATTCAACCCTGACCTTTTCTGCCAAATCGGCGTTTTCCGTGACAATCGCTCCACCGAGAAACGAACTCAGGGACTTATATAGATTGAAGCTGAAGACCGCGGCGTCGCCAAAACTCCCAGCAGGTCGGCCATCAACTTGGGCTCCGAAAGCTTGCGCGGCGTCTTCAATCATCGGAATCCCGCGATCTTGACAAATCTGACCAATACGCTCCACCTCACAAATTAACCCGTAAAAGTGTGTAACCAAGACACCACCCGTTTCGTCATCAATCATGGCATCGACAGCCTCGGGGGAAATGTTGCAGGTCGCGCTATCAATATCGGCAAATACCGGTTTAAGACCGGCGCAAATCGCCATATTGACGACTTCAGAGACGGTATAGGGCGACATGATGATCTTACGCCCCCGGGGGATGAGGTGTTTGAATATTAGATACAAGCCGGTCCTCGCCAATGGAACCGCAACCGCCTCAGCAGTTTGCGCCCGTTCGGCGAGTTTAGCTTCAAGGGTAGCCAGATCCGGTCCCTCGGCGTAACCCGGTAACGCCAGTCCAATCATGACTTTGGCGTAATCTCGCATTGAAGTCGAAAGTTTGATTCGCGCGGGGGGTAAACGGAACATCTCTAGGGTTAGGAGTCGTTCACAGCGTAACAGCGCCAAAAAGCAAATTCATTCATTTCGCCACCATTTTACACAAGGCCAAAAAATAATCCGTGCAAATGCGAAAACGTTACCAGCTAGAAACAACATCTAATTACGATTTAGTCGCCTTTTGCTTAATAACAGTGCTCAACATCAATCTGATATACCTCTGTAAAATCAAGCATAGATTTGTTAAGGCTTCATGATGTTCTTTGCTAGTTCTCTCGCGTCCTACAAACAACTGCCCAGTTTCGGCTTAGTTGGTGCCCTCGGCTTGGTTGTCAACCTCGCGGTGACTGCGTTCGCCCGCAACACCATTAAAGTGGAGATAGAGGTGGCTTATCTGATGGGCTACGTCAGCGTCTTGTTGATCGGCTTCGCGCTATGCCGATACTTCGTCTTCAAGTCAACAGACCGCGCATCCGGCGCACAATTGGGCGCCTTCGTTATCTCATCAACTGTCTTCCGCGGGTTGGAGTATGGTGCCAGCCTCTTTTTACATTCTGTTGGCGGAGTGAATTATCTCTTCGCAATCATAGTCGTCTCAGCGGGTGCCTTCCTCCTCAAGTTCGCGTTCTACCGCAGCTACATCTTCGCTAAACCTTAAATGTAAACCCGTCCTTAAGTGTCTTAGGTTGGCGCATGGGGTGCGTTGCGAGGCACACACGTCCAAGAATCCTGATCTTTTAGCGATTTTACTAAGTAGAAGGCGTCGGGGTTATTAGCGCATTCTTGCGAGGAGAGCAGGGGTCGAAGCCGCGCCACAACGGAGGGGATGGGGTCACGCAACCAAATCACGTCGTAGTCGCCCAGATTAAATTCCAGCGTGCCCTCCACTGGTTTTAAGTCCTCAAGTTTTGCGAACCGGGCATGATCCAGCCGCCATCGCGAAATTGAATCAGGCTCCGGGGTCACGCCAAATGGAGCGACATCAGGCAAATCCACATGACGATCCGGGAAGCCGTGATGGCGAGCAACGAGGTAAGGAAACAATTCCCAGTAGGCATAGATCATAAGAACCCGGGGTCGTTTGGTCTTTGTGGCAGCTCCGACAAGCAGCACTTCTTCGACCTCGCCCGGTATTTCGGACACGAACTGGGCCATTCGTGATCCGATAGCTGGCGACGCCATTTGTTTGAAGGAAGCGTTGACGGCCGCCAACTGGTATAATGTCAGTAGTGCTATGACTGCAACGCCACCGACCCAGGCGGGCTTGCGGAAATGGTCCAAGTCCAAGTGTCGTCCCAGATCGATAACGGCGACGATAAGTACCCAAATTCCGACGAAGTGTAGCATCCGTACCGGAAGCTGCAGGTAACGCGTAAGGGATGACAGGTAGGCATTGAACCCGTCCGGACAACCAACGTAGGTCACGTAGACTGCGATCATATAGATACAAGCATAGCCGACTACCGCTAGGCAGAGCCATCGTGTGTAAGTGTGCGTAAGTCCCCAGCAAAGACCAATTAAGGCGAGGATAGTCACCGGCAGTTTGTAACGCCAAAGATGATCGCCAGTCCCAGCCAGCAGATCACGACCAATGGTAATCCAGGATGACCCCGGCCGGCCGAATTCAGCAAGGCTGCCAGAAAAGATGTGCCCCACATTGAGGCTGCACTTCATAGAAGCGGGGCTAACTATTTTCCAGCTTAGTATCTCTACCAACACCGGCAGCGCCGCCAGTACGGTGAGCCCGCCAGCAGCCGCAAGCCAAGGGCCATACCGCGCGCGGGTCACCAACGTCGCGACGAACACAGCCACCACGATCAGCGGCACCAAGGCCAACCCCTGGCTTTTTAGAAGATAATGAGCGCCCGTTCCGATCCCGATGGCAAGCGCCACGCGCCAGCCCAGCGCGCCAGGCAGCCAAAACATGGCCAGCATCAAGATCACCCCGATGGCGCTGTAGAAGAGCGGCATGCCCGACAAGAGAAGTGTTGGCATGAGTTTCCACGCCCCTTCGATGGCCAACAAAAACAAGATCGCAAACAGGGCCAGCCCTGTCGACGTCCGGTGCTCCAGTTCAAACCGGCGGAGCAAAACCGCCCGACACAAGTCGAACGCCATGGCCAATAGGGCCACATGAAAAACCATCGGTGCGGCCAGGGCATGGGCCTCGATAAAGCTACCCCAAAAACCACCGCTGAAGGCCAATAATAGGTGCCAGCCCGGCGGGTATCCTAATGCAGCCGACATCATGCCCGGGAACCAGAAATCGTTGACCAGCCAGATCTGCTTGGCGTGGCTTAACCAATTAGCATAGGTGTCATCGCCATAAGGAAGGAACGAAACCGGGGTCCACGCCAGCCCTGAGCCGACGATGATGACGGGCAGCAAGACCAGCGGGTGCGCGCCTAGCGGCGCGCCGTAAGATAATGAAAAGTTTGGCCGGGCCGTCCGGCACCAGCGTATCCAGCCCAGAGTTGCCAACGATGCCACTCCCGCGAGCGCCGTGGCAAACGACAACCCGGCGATAACAATAAAAAAATATAGAAGATTTACCAACAGGCAAACGCCAACGAAAGACAGGTAGCCGGGAGCCTTGGACAAATCGTCACTGGGCGCTGGTATCAAGTTTCCCAGACCGATGCACATGGCGAGAATGAAAAGAAATTCAACAAAAAGCATCGGCGAATGGGACCGCTGGGCAGGATCGAATTATGGTATATCAACCAAAGATAGTTTAAAAGGCGACTAATGCTCAATATCAGGACGACACCCCACTGTTGCCCCCATTGCCTAAGGCTCTCGGAGACCAGAAATGACCGCTGAAAAGACCATGACATTGAGCGTCATTGTGCCGTGCTTCAACGAACGAGAAGCCATTGCCGATACAATCGAGACCTTGTCTCAGGTCCTGGACATGAGCGAGACCGACGAGATCATTGTCGTTGATGACGGCTCTACGGATGGGAGTTTTGATATCGCCAAAGCTTTGAAGACGCGCCATCCAAAATTGAACGTTCTGCGCCACGAAACCAACCGTGGTTATGGGGCGGCTCTGAAAACCGGAATCCGCCGAGCCAAGAGCGACCTGATTGCCATCACCGACGCGGATGGGACCTACCCTAACGCGCGGCTCCCTGATCTGGTAACCGAAATCACCGAAGCGGACATGGTAGTCGGCGCGCGTACGGGCGAAAACGTGAACTATTCACCGATCCGCCGGATCCCAAAGTTCTTCCTGCAACGCTATTGCCGGTGGATCGCCAACCAGCCCATTCCAGACATAAATTCGGGGCTTCGAGTTTTTAGGAAACCCGTCGTGGATCGGTTTCTTCACTTACTACCAGACACGTTTAGTTTTACCACCACGATCACTTTGGCGATGATGACTAACGATTACGCAGTCCGGTTCGTCCCGATAGATTATTCGCAACGAACGGGAAAATCGAAAATCAATCCAATCCGTGACACAATAAGATTTTGCCAGTTGATCCTCCGGACGGGTATTTATTTCGCGCCGCTTCGCGCCTTCAGCCCAATCATCGCTTGCCTGGCGCTGGCCTTCTTTGGCTGTGCGGCCCACGATGTGTTTATAGCCAAAAACCTGACGGACAAGACCCTGGTGTTCCTCACATTGACCGTCAACTCTCTATTGTTCGTCCTATTGGCGGACATCATCGACAAGCGCATTGGCCGCTAGTCGTGATAGACTGCCGTCGCGCTACCTCCCATCACATGTCCGATCCTTGTTACATTACCCCTGAGTGAATCGCACCCATGGCAAAATCCTCCATTTCCAGTCACCATGAACAGGTCGATCGCGCGCTGTTTGACAAAATTGCCGGTTCCTATGCCCTTAAGGACGTGATACCCAGCACCAGCGCTGCGCGGCGTGCCATTGTTCGGCGTGCCATGCGCCCCATCATTGCTGAACGCGGAAGGCTGGGAACCGTCATAGATGTCGGCTGCGGGATCGGCGCACAGGCCAAGTACTTGCACGGCGATTTCGACAACTACATCGGTATCGATTATTCCCACGAGCTACTCGAAATTGGCCGACGCACCTTTGCCGATCAACCGAAAATCCGCTTCATTGAGGCCAACGTGAAGGACCTACCGTTGCCGGACGAAATGGCAGATGTCATCTTGATAGTAGGTGCTCTCCATCACATGACAGATCTCGAGACCGTAATGGGCTCGCTAGCGCGGATCGCCAAACCGGGTGCCAACTTCGTCGCCATAGAACCACAACGCGGTAATCCACTTATCCAGTGCCTACGCTGGCTGCGAATGCGGCTGGACACCAACTATAGTTCGGACCAGAATTTTTTTTCTGACCTTGAACTCCATGCCATCTTGGACCTCGTCCCCATGAGGACAACGCGCGTCGAGTATCAGGGCTTTTTAACCCCGCCGTTCGGACAAGCCGGTGTCCGACCGCAGGTCGTGTTCCGGCCGTTATCGGCGCTTGCCCGCGCGCTGGAACCAATTGCCGAAGTCATTTGCGTTGGGCCGTTGGCTCGGTTGAGTTGGAATGCCGTGAGCTACGGGCGATTTCGTTAGATTTAACGGCCGCATAACCGGGACCAATAATATCATGCCAACACCCCGTGCGCGGCGCATTATCATTTTCATCCTGAAGCTTGCCATCTCCGTATCCATCCTGGGCTGGATTTTCTATAAGTTTGATTGGCATGACTTGGCCCAGGCAAGTCAGTCTTTATTTACGATTGAATTCGCGATCGCCATCGTCCTAATGGGCTTGCAACCAATTTTCGCATCCCTACGCTGGCATTTGGTATTGGCGAAACTAAATGGCGCCGCACCCGCAGTTGGCCGTCTGATCTCGTACTATTTCGTCGGCCTCTTCGTCGGCCAGGTGCTACCATCCACTCTTGGTGGCGACGTGGTGCGCGGCCATTATACCTACACCGACAGAGTGCCGTTAAAGACCGTGATCTTGAGCATATTTATGGAACGCTTGTTGTCATTCCTGGTTCTGTTGGCCATGGCCGGGGCTGCCGTCATCTTGTTTACGACTTCCGACAACCAGGGAGAGATCCCAATCCACTATCTCGCCCTGGCGTTGTTCCTGACAGGTGCCGCGTTCGCGCCCTTTACCTTACCGGATCGTCTGGTGACCTGGTGCGATGCCCGTCCCCGTTATAAGGTCATCGCAACCGTGATCCAAAACGGCAAGAGCCTATTGGCATCAGTAGATACCTGGGCTCGGATTATTGCGCTTTCCGTTCTGAGCCAGAGCGCCGTTCTGGCATCTGCTTATATGATCGCTGAAAGCCTCAACTTATCCTTGTCAGCACTGGCTATCGTCACGACCATGCCGCTGGTCATGTTTACGGCCATGCTACCCATCAGTTTCGCCGGCTGGGGCGTCCGCGAGGGCGCATTAATCCTTTTATTGGCCCAGTACGGGGTCGGCGACCTTTACGCGGCGAGCATGGGCGTGATGATCGGCTTGGCGACCCTAACCGTGTCGCTGGCCGGAGTTGTACCCTGGTTAACCATGAGCGACGCACTGTCGCCCGATTAGGTTTTAGGTAGTGCGATCTGCGCAGCTAGGCGGCTGACCGCATCCACTAAAGCTGCTTCTGAGGCGCGCCCTTGGCCGGAAATATCATGGGCACTGCCATGGGCCACGGCAGCGGGTCATTAATGGGAGAAGTCAAATCTAAAACTCTCTCGGAGGCAATCGAAGAAATCTTAGGCTCTCCGCGTGGCAAAGCCAATTCCCAGGATTTCTTGGCTGAACCTTGCGTTTTGCGTGCCAGATGCCAAATGAAAAAGCCGGAGGTTGTCCAAAACTACCAAGGTTCAAGGAGAACGCCATGAATGACATCGCCATAAAGGGACTGCACCACAACGCTTACCGATGCCGCGATGCCGAAGAAACCCGCCAGTTTTATGAAGATTTCTTAGGGCTTCCCCTAGCCGACGCCTTTGAAATTTCAACCACGCAGACGGGTCGTAAAACTAGCGTGCTTCATGTCTTCTTCGAGATGGCAGATGGATCATTCATGGCCTTCTTTGACGATCCAGATACGCGCTTCGATTTCAAAGAGCAGCGGGATTTCGACCTTCACATCGCCCTTAAGGTCGACATGGACCACCTGCTCACTATGCACGCCAAGGGTACCGCCGAAAATCGACAGGTTCGCGGCCCGGTTGACCATGGCTTTATCCATTCTATTTACTTCCGTGATCCCAACGGATACGTGGTTGAACTGTCGGCGCCCGTCGGAGACAAAAATTCTGAGGCCAAGGCGGAAACTCGGGCAAAAGGCCGTGACGTCCTAACGGGATGGTCCAATCGGAAGGCGGCCATACCAATGGAATAGCGGGCTCTTTCACCCGACTTAATCTTAATGTATAATTAAGATATGAAGTATGGTATTTCTATCGTTTTTGGGGTCCTGTCCTACGCCGCATCCGTTTCCTGGTCGACGGAGACGGTGGCGCTTGGCCAGGCCATTTCCGACACCTTCCACGATGCCTATGTTGCCCATTTTTTCGACAAGGCGACTTTCCTGGTGAACTGCCTATGATCCGGTGGTTAATCCTTGGATTTTTGGTGATTACATTGACCAGTCTGGCTTTGGCTCCCGATGCGTCTGCCAACCGAACCAAACGCCAATACGCCACCAGTCAACAGCCCTATTGGCGGGTTGGTCAATTAGACCCCGCGCTCTCGAAAGCCTGTCGCAAGGGCGAATTTGGTCAACGCAAAATGAAACTTCTGACGATCGGTTTCATCGGAGGCCAAGGCCGCGCACAAACGGGAATAGCTAAGACTGGTTGGAACCTCGTCGACCCTAATCGTTTGGCGCAACCGAAAACCACCTATCATTTTTTCAATCAAGGCTTTTCCAACTGCAAGGTTTACAAAGCACGCGATCCAAGGTCGCGTTAACACGGGATTATATCCTCCCATGAACGGCCAGAAAGACGGCATTGTCGATCTTTGGCCGACCAGGGTACTGCGACGGAACCTGCTGGACTTCGAGGCCCCGAACCGGGAACTCCTCAAGCTCATCCGCGATATGGAAAAGGCCAACCGCAACCTGACCACCGACTATCGCGACAACAATCTTCTCACCCTAGACCATTCGGGCGCCAACTGGCTGCGGGGTGAGGTCAATAATTCGGTCATTTGCTATCTGCATTCCATAGGCATCGACTATCCCGTGGATTGGCAGATCCATGCCTGGGCCAACGTCAATCGTATGGGCGATTATCATGATCTTCACAATCACCCGCACTGCTATCTGTCGGGGACCTACTATGTGAAGATACCAAATTCGGCGCAGGCTGAAGGGCGAAAGGACCTGCGCCCAAACCGGATAACCTTTTACGATCCGCGTCCAGGCATCAATATGGGATCTATACGCGACGATCCCTACGTAGACCCGGAGTTCACCATCCTTCCGGAGCCTGGGCTTCTGATTCTATGGCCGGCATTCCTCAACCATTTCGTCCATCCAAACCTGTCAAAGGAGACCCGCGTTTCTGTCAGCTTCAACATCATTTTGAAATGGGCCGACCACTATCTACCGTCACAGGATTGACGCCATGACCTTCTATGCTGTCAATGCAACGCTAATATGTAGATGTGGGTTCGGTGTGTTTGCGGTTGTAGACAACAGATGACCAAAACGCCATGCCGATCAATCCGGCGCTCATCAAACCTGTGATAACCTCCGGCACATGGACCAACGACTGCGTGAACATAATTACCGACAGAACCAGGATTGAATAGAACGCGCCATGCTCAAGGTATCGGAATTCCGTCAATGTCCCTTTCTCGACTAACATGATGGTCATGGCCCGCACGTACATGGCGCCAACGCCAAGACCAATGGCGATCAGAAAAAGGTTCGTGGTCAGCGCAAATGCACCGATCACGCCATCGAATGAGAAACTGGCGTCCAGAACCTCCAGGTAGAGAAACGCGCCAAGGCCGCCGCGCGCCATCGTGCCGATGGTCTCATCTTCGACATCAAGGAGGTCCCCTAGCATATCGACGCCAAGGAATGTCAACAGGCCAAACAAGGCGGACATGAGGAAGGTCACCGCCATAGCCTCCGGAAGTACCCAAGCAAAACCGACCATGACAATTAGGACAAATACGATCTCAAGGCCACGGAAGGATGCCCCCTTTTGTAGGCGGGTCTCAATGGTATGGATCCAGTGAATGTCCTTTTCCGCATCCACAAAAAAGGTCAACGCTACCATCATTAAAAATGTGCCGCCGAAGGCGGAGATGGACAGGTGCGCATCACCGATGATGCGCTCATATTGGCCAGGCTCCACAATGGCTAATTCAACGGCGGCCCAAGGGGAAATCTGAGCGGCTACCGCAACAATGGCCAACGGGAAAATGATCCGCATACCAAATACAGCGATCAAGATCCCCCAGGTCAAAAAACGTCGCCGCCACACTTCGGTCATGTACTGGAGCTTATTGGCATTGACGATAGCATTATCAAAGGAGAGGGAAATTTCCAAGATGGAGAGAACGCCGCCGATGAACAAATAGGGTAGTGCCCCAATAATGGTGCCGGTGTAGCTCCAACCCAACCAGAAGCAACCAACCAGGCCAGTAATCGTAACTAGGATTGGCCAGAACAAATATTTTAGTGTTGGCATTGAATTTTCAACTCCCCAACTGTCCGATCAACCCGATGAAGCCAGCCCTTATCAATACGTGTCGCACAATGACACAGTCTCATAATTTATCGAAGAAAGATAATGATACGTTTTTTGAGTGGTTCTTTTGGGTAGAAATATTCGATTTAAGGTAAGAATATCCCTTCAGGAACTCTGGCGCTGCCGGGTCCCCCCAAGGCCCATGGCATGGCGATCAATCGCAGCCGCCTTGATCAAGGCAAAAACCTTGGTGCCTGGCTGCAAACGCATGGCGGCAACCGACTTCCGTGTCACTCTAGAGATCAACGGTGTGCCCACGTCCACAAGAATGTCCGTTTGTGGGCCGGCCTCGGATCTGATTTCCATCACATTCCCTTCGACAATATTCAGAAAACTGGAATCAATTGGCCGGTTAAGGCTAAGCGACACATCCCTCGCACGGATACGCATCCGCATCGTGGAACCCATTGCTTGGTTCAGGGCTGGCACCCATAACCGCCCCCCTGGAAACGCAAGTTCGGTCAAATCATAAGTCTTGTCCTGCCCTACAACTGTGACCGGAAAAACGGCGCCCGCTTGATAGCGTCCCGTCAGCGGACGGAGGTCCAAGCGGCTCATGATGTCTTCGACGGGACCGGCGGCGACAGTCAACCCGTTATCCATGATCACCATGGTGTCGGCCAATCGCACCACCTCGTCGATCGCATGGCTGACATATACTATGGGGATCCCGACGTCATCGCGAAGCCGCTCGATGAATGGCAGGATTTGGCTCTTTCTAGCGCTGTCAAGGGAAGCCAGCGGCTCATCCATCAACAGGATATCGGGAGAGCTCAGTAAAGCGCGACCGATTGCAACGCGTTGCCGCTCGCCACCGGAGAGGCCTGCCGGTCGACGTTCGATCAAGGCGCCAATATCCAAGAGATCCATGACATCGTCAAAATAATGGCGTCTTGTCGCTTTATTGCGGAACCGTTGCCCGTAAGTGAGGTTACTGCGCACCGTCATATGGGGAAAAAGTCGGTCCTCCTGGAAAACATACCCGACGCGACGGCGTTCCGGGGGTAGGTTTATACCCTTATCGGCATCAAAAAGGACGTCATTACCAACTTCAATCCGACCGGTATTGGGCGTAGCCAAACCGGCAATTAGGTTAACCAGCGTCGTCTTCCCCGATCCTGATCGCCCGAAGAACGCCGTCAATCCGGGGGCGGCCGAGAATTCGGCCTGCAGCTTGAAATTTTCTACTTGATGTTCGATGGCGACATTAAGCACGGGAACCGTGTTCATTTGCGTGTCCTTCGTGTCAGATATTCAGAGGCTAGCAAGGCCCCTAACGCCAGCACCACGGAAATCATCACAAGGCGTAACGCAGCGGCTTCGCCGCCGGGTGATTGCACGGCCGTATAGAGCGCCAGGGGCAAAGTCTGGGTTTCGCCTGGAATATTGGAGACGAAGGTGATGGTCGCGCCAAACTCACCCAGGCAACGTGCAAAGGCCAGGATGGCTCCGGTCAAAATTCCCGGCACTATCAAGGGCAAGGTCACGGTGACGAAGACAGCGAGGGGGCGCGCGCCCAGAGTGCGCGCTGCCTGCTCCACTTTTAGGTCTACGGCTTCCAGTCCCTGGCGAATGGACCGGACCAACAAGGGAAAGGCCATAATACCTGCCGCCGCGGCCGCGCCCTGCAAGCTAAATGCGATACTGATCTGAAACGTATCCCAAAGCCACGCTCCAACAAGTCCCCGACGTCCCATGACCACCAACAAAAGATATCCCACGACTACTGGAGGAACGATCAATGGCAGATGAACAATGCCATCCAGCAGAATTCGACCCGGGAACGGTATCCGAACCAATACCCAGGCCACAGCAATACCCAGTGGTAGACTGACGCCGACGGCCCAAACGGCGACCTGAAGACTGAGCCGCAGCGCTTCCGTTTCAAGTGGGCTCAATGCCATGGAGTACACCCTCGCTTTATGGCCCGCTCGCCGGCAGGAAACCATGCGCCGCAAACCGGGCTTGCGCGTCAGCCGACATCAGAAACGCGAAATAGGCATCCACAGTATCGCGATCGGCTTGCGAGTTAACCACGGCCGCATATTCGATAGGCGGGTGAGTATGGTCAGGAAACGTTGCGACCCGCCGCACCTCGTCGGTTACGCCAAGATCGGAACCGTAGACGATACCAGCCCGAGCCTCACCGCGGGCAACCAATGCCAAAGCGGCCCGCACATTAGCAGTGCGAGCAATCTTTCCGGTCATCGCGCGCCATACACCAACGGCTTTCAACGCGGCCGCACCATAAATTCCCGCTGGAACGTGGTCCGGGTCCGCCATTGCCAGCCATTCCCCTTCAAGCAACTTTGGCATTGCGTGCCAACGGCTCGGTGACAAGCGAAGGGGCGCGTCAGCAGGTGATATGAGAACGAGCCGGTTACGGAGAATAACCTGGCCGGTTTTGGCATCCATGGATCCTGCCTCAATGGCATGGTCTACCCATTCA
>MDTG01311684.1_pt1 | contig 14938 bp, 15 predicted proteins | sample 811421 | NCBI WGS metagenome assembly MDTG01 (sample SAMN05326645, study PRJNA326480) | marine metagenome | isolation source: seawater | place: Pacific Ocean: South East | collected 2011
TATCCGAGCGTTAGGCTTTTTTGTAGATGCGGATGTAACATCGCGTGAAGGCAGCGGTGCGGAACAGGTCATTATTGACGTAAAAGTCGCCGAAGCGCCGACAGGCAGTCTAAACTTTGGCGCAAGTTATTCAACCGCTGCTGGAGTGGGTGGAATTATTGAATATAGCGAAAAAAACTTTCTTGGGCGTGGTCAAGCCTTGTCTTTCAAGCTTTCTGCTGGAACGGGCAATCAAACATATGCATTTGATTTTACGGAGCCGTCATTTCTTTACAACGATCTCAGTGTGTCTCTTTTTGCCGCTTATACGGAAACGCAAAAGCGGTTCTCAGAATATGACACTATGGCATTAAGAGTAAGGCCGCAGCTTTCGTTTCCTCTCAGTGAACAAACGCGTCTTGGAGTGCGTTACTTTTACAACGAAACTGAACTTTCCAATTCTTCGAGTAATGGTAATGTGATAACAGAAGAGTTGGCTCTTCAGAAAGTTACCCAATCTGGACTTGGTTATACTCTTAGCTACGACTCACGTCGAACTGGATTAGATCCTAACGCGGGCGTTCTGATACGTTTAAATCAGGATTTTTCAGGCCTTGGAGGCGATACGAATAGTATAAAAACCACCGGTCAATTATCTGGCGAATTGAAGGTCATGGGAGAGGAAGTAACCTTACTAGGAACACTTGAAGGTGGGCTTTTGTCTTACTCAAAGGGGCAGAGCCGTGTTACTGACCGTTTCAGGTTGAATAGTAATATGATGCGCGGATTCAGGCCTGGTGGAATTGGGCCGCGAGAATACAATTTAGCTACCGATGTAAATGACCCATTGGGTGGAGATAAATTTGCCGTTGTTCGACTTGAGTCACTTTTTCCAATTGGCGTTCCGGAAGAGTATGGTATTTCTGGTGGTTTATTTTATGACATTGGTAATCTTTGGGGTCTCGAATACGATGGCGTATTGAATCCTGATATTAAATATGAAAACGGAGCATGGAGACAATCAGTAGGCTTTTCACTGTTTTGGAAAACGCCTGTTGGCCCATTCCGATTCAATTTTTCGCGGGCAATTTCAAAAGAATTTCTTGACTCTCCTGAAGAGTTTGAATTGACCTTGGCAACTCGTCGGTTCTGAATATGGCAATTGTTCGTTTGTGTTTTCGACAAACTTATCTATTGGTTACTTTTAGTTTTTTTGTTTTTTGTTCGGGCAGCATTGTCGCTCAAAATATAAAGAATGATATTTCAACGGCGCAGGTGCTCGTATTGGACCTTCGTAAGGCATTGAACGAAAGTAAGCCTGGGCAATCCATTCTTGATAATTATAGGAACAAAGTTATAGCACTGAACAACGAATTTAGTGTCATAGAGACCCAATTGATAGCAGAGGAACAGAAGTTATTCGACATCAAACCAACAATGCGACCAGGTGAGTTTTTAAAACTTGCCAGAGCCTTTGATGAAAAATCAACTGAGACGCGTGAACTATACCGTTCACGAAAACGAAAAATTGATGAAATCTTGAGTGCGGATACCGATCGCCTCGCCCTATTGCTGTCCCAGGTTGCTGGAGCGGTAATGGAAGAAAAAGGTGCTATGCTAGTAATGATGAAAAACCAGGTTATTGTGTCATCAAACAAGATCGACATAACTTCAATAGTAATGGAACGAGCCAACCAAATAATTGATCTCGACAGCTTCGTAAAGAAAGATTGATTCTTTAATAATAGTAGTAAGTCTTGGTTTCCCTTTTAATGTGACAAGTCTTGCCTGCAGGCAGTCTAATTGTTAGGGACAGCCAAAGTTTTAAAGAGGATAGTTTATGGGAAAACAGCTTCTGAACGCAGATATTGAACTCATTCAACGAATTATTCCACATCGTTATCCATTTTTGTTAGTCGATCGCGTAATAGATATTAACGGTACTAACGCAGCTACAGGAATCAAGAATGTAACATTTAATGAGCCACATTTTCAGGGGCACTTTCCTGGTACGCCGATTATGCCGGGCGTGACTATAGTCGAGGCCATGGCACAAACAGCCGCAGTTATGCTCGGAGCAAGCCTGGGATTAGCAGATAAAGATCTGCTGGTTTATTTTATGGCTATAGACAAGTGTAAATTTCGTAGAAAAGTGATCCCGGGAGACGTATTAGAACTCTATATAAAGACCGTTAGAGGTAAACCTGGCGGAAAGGTTTGGCGTTTTTCTGGAGTAGGTGAGGTTGAAGGAGATTTGGCTGCGGAAGCTGAATTTACTGCAATGATGGATATGCCAAAGGAGTCAGAGGAGTGAACCAATCCTTCATCCACGCTAGTGCTTTAGTTGAACCGGGTGCCAAAATCGGCAGTGGTTGTGAAATTGGACCATTTTGCCATATCGGTCCGGATGTGACTTTAGGAAATGGTGTTAAACTCAAAAGCCATGTCGTGGTCACTGGATTGACAGAAATTGGAGAGGATACTGTAGTTTTCCCCTTCTCTGTTCTCGGTGAAATTCCGCAAGACCTGAAGTTTAAGGGTGAAATTACACGATTAAAAATTGGTGCGCGTAATCGTATTCGAGAGCACGTCACTATGAATACCGGAACCGAAGGTGGGGGTGGAGTGACAACAATAGGCGACGATTGCCTATTTATGGCTGGCTGTCATGTAGCCCATGATGTAAACGTTGCTAACAGAGTCATTCTTGTAAATAGTGTTGCCTTGGGCGGCCATTGTATACTTGACGATGATGTCATCGTGGGTGGGTTATCTGGAGTTCACCAATTTGTACGCATTGGGCAAGGGGCGATAATAGGTGCGGTGACTATGGTAACCAATGACGTTATCCCTTATGGCTTGGTGCAAGCCCCTCGCGGAGAGCTTGATGGTCTGAATCTAGTTGGATTAAAACGAAGGGGTGTGCCACGCACCGATATAATGGCGCTCAGAGCAGCCTTTCAAATGCTTGCACAAGGTGACGGTACTTTTCAGGAACGGGCTCATCGCCTTGGTGAAGACAGTGATAGCGAATATGTAAGGCGAATAGTCCAGTTTGTGACAGGAGAAACAGACCGTTCTTTTATGACACCGGGGCAGTGAAATGAATAAGGATTTAGCAATCCTTGCCGGCGATGGACAATTGCCTGTCCTTCTAGACTTGGAGATGCCGGCTGCGACATTTGTTGTATTTGAAGGCATGCCACATCAACTTCAAAAAAAAGGATTAATTTCTGCAAAGTTCGAAAAGCTTGGTGAATTGTTTGTAACATTAAAACAACTAGGTATCAGGCGTGTTCTATTCGCTGGTTCTATGTCACGACCAGTTTTAGTTTCTGAAGAGTTTGACCCTTTCATGCAATCTGTGGAGGTAGATCTTGCAGATATGATGAAGCAGGGTGACGACAATTTATTGGGTTTTATAATCGGAATATTCATTCAACAAGGATTCGGAATAGTTAGTGCTGCGAAAGCGCTGCCAGCACTTCTTGTGCCGGAGGGCTGCGTTGTCGATGGATGGGCAAATCATTATATTCCCGACCTATGTAAAGCGGATGAGTTACTAGCACTGACCGCCTCTGTTGATATTGGGCAGGCCGTTGTAGTGGAGGCTGGAATGGTTTTGGGGCTTGAAACTTTGCAAGGGACGGATGCGTTATTAGACTTTGTTGGTAAAACGAAAAAGCGACTGAGAAATCCCAAACAAAAGGGTATACTCGTAAAACGTCCCAAAACCGGTCAGGATTTACGGGTTGATATTCCGGTAATTGGTCCGCAGACGATTGAAAATATTGCTAATGCAGGTCTAGCGGGCGTTGTGATCTCCCCGAAATCGGTACTATTGATACAGCGTGATGCTTTGATAGAGCGTGCGAAAGCCCTTGGCGTTTTTATACAAGCGCTGGAACCAATCGTATGAAGTTCTTTTTAATAGCAGGCGAACCATCGGGCGATCGGTTGGGTGCGGCTCTGATCAACGGTTTTGGGAAGCTACTTTCTTCGCCAGCTGTTTTGGTTGGTATCGGTGGTTCGCATATGATAGATACCGGTTTCAAAAGTTTGTTCCCCATGAAAGAGATTTCTATCATGGGTATGAGTGAGATAGTTTCGAAATATTTCTTTCTCAAAAAACGCATAGCACAAACAGCACAGGCTGTTATAGAAGCACAGCCAGACGTATTGATTACGATTGATCTGCCAGAGTTTAATCTGCGGGTCGCTGATATTGTGCGAAAGAAAAGTGACATCCCAATTATTCACTATGTGGCGCCAACAGTGTGGGCTTGGCGACCAAGGCGCGCAGAAAAAATGGCCAAGTCTGTAGATCATGTGCTCGCTTTACTACCATTTGAACCGAAATACATGACTAAGGCAGGTATAAGTTGTCACTTTGTGGGCCACCCAGTTGCAGATGAACCGATTGCTACTCTCGATGAGGCAGCTGCCTTTCGCGCGAGTTATAATCTTGGTGAGGAACCTTTGGTGTTGTGTTTACCTGGATCAAGGATATCAGAAGTAAACCGCCTTGCGCCTATTTTTGGTAAGGCAGTGTCGAATTTGAAATCATCTTTGCCTGAACTGCGTTTTGTTGTGCCAGCTGCACCGGCGATTGCAGCAGAGGTCCGAGACTTAATCTCTGAATGGCAAGAGGAAGTGATCTTTCTTGATCCACGATACCAAACACCAGATGAAGCGTTATCCCAAAAGAGGGCAGCTTTTCGTGCAGCAAACGTTGCACTTGCTGCATCAGGCACCGTTTCTCTAGAACTTGCCGCAAGTGAAACTCCTATGGTTATTGGGTATGATATGGGCTTTTTCTCTCGGCAGATCATAGGTCATCTCGTTAAAACAGATACCGTAACTCTCGTGAATCTCGTTTCAGATACGCGTCATGTTCCAGAATTCATTGGCTCAGATTGTACTCCCGATAATCTTTCACGTTCCGTATTGCAGGTTTTGAATAAACCTGAAGGTCAGTTACAGGCAATGAAAGAAACCATGATTCTTTTAGGAAAAGGTGAAACATCGCCGGGAGAAAGAGCGGCGGCTTCAGTGCTAGGTATCATTTCTGCCGAGCCTTGATGAAAAGCATATAAATCATTTGATCTAACGGGTAATAACGCTCGTCCTGGAATAAGCCGCAGTAAAACCTTTCAAGGACATGCCAAAAGTAATTGGTTGATTGGGGCGAGAAATATGAGACACTGTGATGTTAGCGACTAACCCGTTTTTCATCAAATCCACTTCTTCGCTGGTAAATCCTATTCGCGCAACGCAGCCTACCGCATTGCAAAAGCTGTAAGGATACTGTTTACGCGTTTCTGCATTAAAAGAAATTATTAAAGGACTAGTGAGTAAAGTTTCCAACGGTACAATAATATTGGCACCGGCAACCACACCTTGGATGGCAGGAAGCCTGAATAGAGATACCTCACTCATCGGTTGGCGTTCTGCATTAAGCAAAAGTTGGTTCATTTCACAGGGATCATTACCATCTTGCATTCGAACGCATCGTAAGGACCAGTCACCCAGTTTTTCTGCCAGATAGGGTTCTCCAATATCGGGAAGATCGATCGATGAACCAAGAGATAGACTATCGGATTCCGCTTGAGCCGAAACTACGCTCGTAATCAAAATATAAACTATTGTCGCTTTGATTATGCTTTTGAGATACATCGTGAAAGTCTTTGCCCCTCTTCTCAGTTAACATGAACATATTCTTTTGTCAGTCGTCAAAAATCCGAATATTGAACTTGGTGGAAATGGAAATATAATTTCGTTTCCGTAAGGACCTTATTAAAATGTTTTGTTTTTACGCTCAAGCATCCTTACAAATTTCGTATGAATTTATGCTTCGCGGCTTATACTTTTTTACTCCCAGGAATGTTTTAGCTTTTGGTGAACTTATAAGAGCCTATTTAGTATAACCCGTGAAATGTAAATATAAACGTTCTTAACATACTTACCCAAATTTTCAGGAGTTTACTCAACGAATTAAAGTTTTTGTTCTAAGAACGGCTGCGCTTTTCAAAACGTGGCAACATAGCGGAAAAATCTTTGCCTTTTCCATTTTCCTCAAAAACGAATTGCTCATACAATTCAAGAGCCAATTTTCCCATCGGTGTATCAGCATCAATCATTTCGGCCGCTTGTTGACTAAGGCGAAGATCTTTAACCATAAGTTCTGAATCAAAGCCTGGTTTGTAGTTATTATCAGAGGGAGCCGATGGTCCGATGCCTGGTGCAGGACAGTAAGCGTTCATAGACCAACTATAGCCTGAGGAGGTGCTTACCACATCAAACATGGACTGCCGTTCAAGTCCAAGCTTATCGGCCATTGCAAAGGCTTCGCACGTTACTATCATTGTTGCGCCCAAGATCATATTATTACAGATCTTAGCCGCTTGACCATTTCCTGATGGACCGCAAAGAACGGCCTTTTGTCCCATAATTTTGAATAAAGGCATTGCTTTTTCAAAACCAATTTTGGAACCACCCACCATGAAAGTTAGTGTGCCGGCCATAGCGCCTCCAACACCGCCAGAGACTGGGGCATCCAATGGAATAATATTATTCGCCTCCGATATAGACGCAACAAGCCGAGCGCTATCCACATCTACTGTAGAACAATCCAAAAGAACTGCATCTTTTGGCATAACCGGTAGCACCAGTTCTGCAACCGTTTGAAGTATGGTTCCATTTGGAAGCATCGTAATTAAAACATCTATTTCAGAAGCTGCATCAGTTGCAGATGTGGCAATAGGGATTCCCTCCGCGTTAATCGCAGCTGTGTCAAACCCTTTTACCTGATGACCGGCAGCCAAAAGGTTCAGCGCCATGGGTTTCCCCATATTGCCTAAACCAATAAATCCAACTTTCATCTTTTCCTCCTTAAAAGGACAACTCTAGATTTCCAAGTGGATTAAGCATCAAACTAACCGCCTTCTTTGGAACACTTGTGACGCCATACTTCCAATTTGGAGTTCTGTCCTTGTCGATTATTGTAGCACGAATTCCCTCTATAAAGTCGCCATGCTCCATTGATCTGGCAGTGAACCGATATTCTAGTTTGAGAGCTTCATGTAACCCACCTTTCTCATTGCGCAGGTGATCCAAGATAGAAAGGCAACAGGCCATTGAAAGGGGCGAATGTTTCAAAATAGCCTCTATGCTCCTTGCGGAAAACTCATCTAATCTATTTGTCAGTCGCTTAACTATTTCTGCTAAGTCTGGAGTATTAAATATCTCTGAAATCGTATCTTTCAGGAAATCAAGCGTACCCTCTGGAGGTGTTCTGTAGTATTTTTCTATTATGGATATATCGCCAGTATCCTGCAGTTTTTCAATCAGTTCTGGCCAAATATTTTCTGGAATAAAATTATCAGCAAAACCAATGTAGATCGCGTCACCAGCATTCATTCTATGGCCAGTTAAGCCTAGGTATTCACCGAAATGACCCGGTGCACGAGCAAGAATATCTGACCCCCCAACATCTGGAACAAGACCAATACCGCACTCCGGCATGGCAATTTTGCTGCTTTCTCCAACAATGCGGTGACTGCCATGGCATGAAATTCCGACACCGCCACCCATCGTAAAACCTTGCATCAAAGCGAGATAAGGTTTCGGGTAATTCGCGATCATCGCATTCATACGATATTCTTGAGCCCAAAAAGTTTGACCATAAATGTAATCGCCTCTTTTACCAGAGGCGTAGAGGTCAGCAATGTCGCCACCGGCGCAAAACGCACGATCACCAAGTGAATCGATTGCAATCAGTTTTACGTCCTTATCATCCTTCCAGTTTAGTAAAGCTGAATTAATTGCTGTACACATTTCATAGGTCATAGCGTTCAACGCATCAGGCCTTTGCAATGTTATGCGTCCGGCATAGCCTTCTTTTCTTATGCTGATGTCATTCATCGTGACTCTTGTAAATGTCGGGCAACTATAATGCGCATAATTTCATTTGTTCCTTCCAAAATTTGATGTACACGAAGGTCCCGGACTATTTTTTCAATACCGTATTCTGCCAAATAACCATAACCACCGTGTAATTGAAGGCAACTATTGGCAACGTCAAAAGCGGCATCTGTCACATACATTTTGGCCATTGCACAGAATTTAGTAGCGTCCGCCTGCTTATTATCCAGCTTCCAAGCTGCCTTCCTCAAAAACACACGTGAGGACTCTAATTTCACCTCCAACTCGGCAAGTTTGAATTGTAAAGCCTGAAACTGATCAAGAGTTTTTCCGAATGCTTTTCTTTCTTTCATATATTTAAGCGTTTGGTTAAATGCGGCCTGTGCTCCACCCATAGCACTTGCTGCAATATTTAAACGACCACCATCAAGACCTGCCATCGCATATGAAAAGCCGTTGCCTTCTTCGCCCAACAAATTTTCCGAAAGGACTTTGCAGGCATCAAACTGAACTTGTGTTGTTGGTTGAGCACGCCAACCCATTTTGTCTTCTAGCGCACCATAACTGAGTCCATCCGCATCAGCTTTCACTATCATAGCGGAAATACCCTTGGGACTGTCGTCACCGGTGCGGCACATCACGATATAGGCGTCTGAATATGAGCCACCGGATATGAAAGATTTTGTTCCGGTGATCTCGTAGCCTTCATTTGTCAGTTTTGCACGAGTTCTAAGAGCCGCTGCATCCGAACCTGAACCTGGTTCGGTAAGGCAGTAACTAAATATTTTTTTCATGGAACATAGGTCTGGGAGCCACTTAGCTTTGCTGCTCTCGCTGCCGAAGGTATCGATCATGCCACCGCACATGTTATGGATGGACAGAAAAGCAGAAACGGATGGGCATGCCATACCAAGTGCTTCGAAAACAAGTGTTGCATCGAGACGGCTTAAACCCGATCCTCCTCTGTTTTCGGACACATATATGCCGCCGAGACCTAACTCGGCAGCTTTATGCCATAAACTTCTTGGGATTGTGCCTTCAGCCTCCCATTTACGGGCGAAGGGTGAAATGTGGTCGCACCCGAAAGCATGAGACATTTCCCAGATTGCAGATTGTTCTTGGCTAAGGGAAAATTGCATTTTGATCCTTTCATCCTTTCAGTACTGGTCCAAAGAACTGAAAACATGAAGGTTCCTAATGCTTTTCTGCGTCCAGATGCAAGGGCTTGGAGATTTTTGATAAGTGTAAAAGTGTATACACTTTTTCATCCTGCCGTTGCAATTCTATTGAACAATACAAGACAGAATGCGTTCAGCCTCTGACTTTGGGCTTTTCAAAATGGTTTTGTCCTCACCCGGGTAAAATCTCGCCCTCGTTGCTGTAGGCATTGCTGCAGGACGTACGATTTTAATTTTTGGGCCAAACCGGGTATTTTCCGCCTGCCAGCTTTTGGCAAGGGCAATTTGAGCAGCTTTAGTTGCGCCATAGGCAGAAAAAAATTTTTTTCCTGACTGTGAATCTTCGAAAAAAATTACATTTGATGAATCTCTTAAGAGTGGCGCAACATAAGGTATCAAATTACCTGTTGCTGTTACATTTACAGCAATAGATTTTTCCCAATCCTTGGCGTCCAGTGAATCAGCTGGAGTCAGTGGACTTGCATGAATCGCTGTATGGGCCCAGAGATCAATCATGCCCCAACGTTCAAACAGCGACTTACACAAATGCGCCATCGCTTCTTTTTCAGTAATATCCATCGGAGCCAATGTAATTTTACCACCCTTCTCTTGAATCCGATCATCAAGATCTTCAAGCGCGCCGGTGGTGCGTGCCACTGCTATAACGTGGTGTGTTGTAGCTATGGCTTCGGTTATGGCTGCGCCAAGGCCTCTTGACGCACCGGTTATAAGTGCAATTTTTTGTTCCATAATGGGCTGATGGGCAATTTTACAATGAAGGTCAATGTGATGTTGATATAGTTTTATAAAATAAGTTGACACAGAACGCGGTAAACAGCTCACAATCTCTTTTTAAAAATCGTTCGTATGTGATAGTGGTATTTCATATTATTTGTAGTTGGCAGGTCGTAATATGTTTTTCAAAGCCGCACAATCAACAATCTAAATATAAACGCCAAAGGCCAAAATAGATGTGGCCTGTTGAAAACTTTGGTGACATCCAACTTAAAACGCATTAGTGGTCTGGCCATAAATAAAAAATATTCTGGAGCATTTGATTTGTCCAAAATAGTTCTTGGCGATTATTATCCTGTTTATTATGGGAAGCCGAAGGATGAGTGTGGTATTTTTGGCATTTATGGGCACTCGGATGCTGCTGCTCTGACTGCTCTTGGCCTACACGCATTACAACATAGAGGGCAAGAGTCGGCCGGAATAGTTACTTTTGATGATGGTTTATTCCATGCAGAGCGTAGGATGGGTCTAGTAAGCGATAACTTTACAGATAATAAGATATTAGCTGGCCTTCCTGGGAATACAGCAATCGGTCACGTTAGATATTCAACGACAGGGAGTTCAGCTCTAAAAAACGTTCAACCATTATTTGCTGATCTATCCATTGGCGGTTTGGCTTTGGCGCACAACGGTAATCTAACCAACGGTCTGACTTTACGGGAAAATCTTGTAAATGAAGGATCCATCTTCCAAACTACATCTGACACAGAAACGGTCTTACAATTAATTGCAAAGTCAAAGGAAAAATCAATAATAAAGCGTTTTATTGATAGTCTGTACCAGATTGATGGAGCTTATGCATTTGTAACTTTAACAACGAAAAATATGATTGGCGTAAGAGATCCAAGTGGAATTAGGCCACTTATTTTGGGAATATTGGATGGGAGTTACATACTAACTTCTGAAACTTGTGCCTTAGATATAATTGGAGCCGAATTTGTCCGGGAGGTCGAAAATGGTGAGATGATAGTCATTACGCGGTCAGGTTTGGAGTCAATAAAACCATTTCCAGTTAGACCCAAACGGCCATGTATATTTGAATACATATATTTCGCTCGGCCTGATAGCATATTAGGCGGGCGTAGTGTCTATGAATGCCGAAGAAAATTCGGTCAAGAGTTAGCTAAGGAATCACCAATAAAAGCAGATTTGGTAATTCCCATACCGGACAGCGGTGTCCCTGCGGCAATCGGATATGCGGATACCGCGGATATACCTTTCGAGTTGGGCATTATTAGAAATCACTATGTTGGTAGGACATTCATAGAACCACAGCAGTCTATTAGAGCTTTTTCAGTAAAATTGAAACATAATGCCAATCGAATACTTGTTGATGGAAAAAAAGTCATACTGGTTGATGACTCGCTAGTAAGAGGGACCACATCCACGAAAATTGTAAGGATGATGAGAGAAGCGGGGGCGCAACAAGTCCATATGAGGATCACGGCCCCTCCAATAAAGTTTCCAGACTATTATGGTATAGACACTCCAGTAAAAGATGAACTCTTGGCTTCAAATAAAAGTATCGATGAAATTCGCAGTTACATTGGTGCCGATTCATTAGAATTTCTAAGTGTCGATGGTTTGTACCGAGCTATGGGTTTTCTTGGCGGAAGAAACTCCAAGCACCCTGCTTTTACGGATCATTGTTTTACTGGAGATTATCCAACGGGTTTGATAGATCAGAGTTCAAAAGAGAAATTCCATCAACTTTCGTTGTTATCTTAAGTATTAATTAGAAGAATAAAATCTTTAATGTATTGAAGAAATCAACTTTTCGATGGTTTTTTGTTTTTTTGACGTCAATATCTTCAAAAGATCCTGCTGTTAAAGAAATTCAGCTGATAACGGTTATAAAAAGTTTCTGTGGGCTAGTTTACTAAAAAATATTTGCATTAATTTTTTAATCTAAGATTTATTCATTATTACAAACATTTACGAGCTGTTCGTACTGCTCCGTGATCCATCCAAGTGCTCGCTCGGGGTTGCGTCCTTCAATATTTGTAACAACATTTCCAAAGATTACCGCCGAGCGACTTTTGTCTATCGTAGGAAAGGTCTCACCACTGAAAATAGATTTGTAGGCAAAAAACATTATAGCAATGAGTGCAACTCCTCTAAACACACCAAAAAGGAACCCAAAAGCGCGGTCTACACTTCCCGCACCTGTTTTGTTAATTACCGACGTAAGTAGAGGTGTAAAAAATGAAAAAATTACAAGTGCAATAGCAAAGACTCCAGCAAAAGAGGCAATTATGGACAACTCACAGCTATCTGAAATTATTGGTCCTACTATGGGTATCTCTTTGACCAATGGTTTAACTTGAGGTGCAAAGATAAATGCGACAAATGCTGCTGCAACCCACCCAAGAATTGCCATTATTTCACGTACTATGCCGCGTGCATAGGCTAAAAGAGCAGATAGAAGCACAACTAATAAAATTGCGCCGTCTACTATATTAAAACCTTCCATACTGTGCCCGCCCCGGATTCTCTATCCTGATTTTTCTTTAAACATGCTAGATACGAAAGATTTAAGATCAACCATTTTTTCAATTTCAATATGAGGCAGTGAATTTTGTTTTTCTTGTGCTGGTGCAATGGCCCGTGAGAAACCAAGTTTCGCCGCCTCTTTTAATCTGTTTTCTGTATGTACAACTGGTCTTAGTGCGCCCGATAGACTTATTTCGCCATAAATGACTGTGCCTTTAGGTAAGCTCAGGTTATACAAGGCCGAAAGGAGTGCACCAGCGACTGCTAGGTCCGCGGCAGGCTCTGAAATTTTTAGGCCTCCCGCCACATTGAGGTACACATCATGACCCGTAAATGCTGTTTCGCATATTGATTCTAACACCGCAAGAACCATCGCGAGGCGACCTGAGTCCCAGCCTATTACTGCACGTCTTGGTTGGCTATGAATAGTTGGTGCGACTAAAGCTTGCAATTCGACCAATAAAGGACGCGTACCCTCTATACCGGCAAATACAACGGACCCTGGACTGTGCTCACCATGTTCTGACAAAAAAAGTGAAGACGGGTTCGGCACTTCGTTAAGGCCCTGTCCAGTCATTTCAAACACACCGATTTCGTTGGCTGGTCCGAAGCGGTTTTTAACGGCCCTCAGGATTCGAAACTGATGTCCGCGTGCACCCTCAAAATATAATACAGTATCTACCATGTGCTCTACAACACGAGGACCAGCGATTAGTCCTTCTTTGGTAACATGACCAACTAACACCACTGAAATCCCGTGACGTTTGGAAAAACTCGTCAGTTCATGAGCAGTTGCCCGAACTTGGCTTACGCTACCAGGTGCACTGTCAACACTATCGGCCCAAACAGTCTGTATTGAATCGATTATCACCAATTCAGGTTTTTCTTCCTTCAAGGTTGTGAGAATATTTCTCAGGTTAGTTTCTGTACCAAGTGACACATTGGCGGCTTTGAGGCCAAGGCGCTTTGCTCGTAGTTGGATTTGAGCACAAGCTTCTTCGCCAGAAATATAGAGAGTTTTCATACCGGTTTGCCCAAATTGGACCGCTGCTTGCAACAAGAGCGTTGACTTACCAATGCCAGGATCACCACCTACCAATGTTGCACTTGCATCTACCAAGCCGCCTCCGAGCACAATATCTAGTTCTTTAATGCCGCTTAAGGTCCGAACAGGCATCGCATTTTCGCTTGAAAGCCCTGTCAATTTAATCAATGTACCGCGGGTGTTTCCGAGGGCACCCTTACCAGCTTCGGACGAAATACCGTTATCTTCGGAAATACTGTTCCATTCATTGCATACTTCGCAGCGTCCTGACCATTTAGAAGTTATATTATTACAACCAGAGCATACGAAAACTTTAGATTTTATCATGGGCTTTAGGTGCCAAGTTTTGATCTTTAAGGCAAGAACTTAAAATTTTGATTGAGTTAGAACACTAAGGTCACAATAAATGTCTATCTGCAAAAGTTTAATAATAAAAATTCAAAATTAACTTTCACGGAAATGTTGGGTATCATGCTGAATTTCGAAATATAAGACTATGTTTTCAAGTTTCTTTTAGGTCAAAAATGTTAGTTTAAGGCGATTATTTTTGGCCTGTTTGGAAATAGAAAAGAACAGTTTGGCTTGATAATTTGTTGTTTAAATTAGTATAACTGTCGTCCAATAAAGCATCGCCAAAACACCAAGCATCGCTCCATGGATTAGGTCGATCCAGGACCAACGATTATTTGGGTAGCAGTTCGTTAAAAGCAATGGAAGAGATGCCAAAACTAGAATAGCCGACCCGTTATGCCATCTAACGAACCAATTGCCATATTCAAGAAGAACACCCTCATAGATACCAAGAAAATTGAACCCAAAATGGCAAAAAAGTGTGATAACTCCAAGTGTAAAGCTCCCCATCGCGAGCCAGTCGAAGCGAGTTCGATGGGCGTAAATCCTTAGCAGACATAAAATACACAAAAGTTGAACGAATATATATTTTTTAAAGAAGATAAAAAAAACGAATTCGGGTGCTGGCTGAAAAAGATTGCCCATTATCGAATTGTCTCAATTGGGCCATGTGAATGCCCGTTAATAAACTGAGTAAGGTATGGATCATCACTTTGCTCCATTTCTTCAATTGAGCCTGTCCATCGAATTTTGCCGTCATGGAGCATAGCTACTTTATCGGCAATCGCACGCACACAGGACATGTCGTGCGTGATCGTTATGGCTGTTGCTTTCATTTCAACTACGATTTTACGGATTAGATCATTAATAACTCCAGACATAATTGGATCAAGCCCTGTGTTTGGCTCATCGAAAAAGATGATCTCAGGGTTGGCGGCTATCGCGCGGGCAAGACTAACGCGCTTTTGCATGCCACCAGATAGTTCTGCGGGATATTTATCAGCCACTTCTGGTTTCAAACCTACGTGACGCAGTTTTTCGATCGCAATATTTCGCGCTTCGGCATTCGTTTTTTTTAATTTACCGCGCAACATCTTGAAGGCTACGTTTTGCCAGACTGTCAGGCTGTCAAAAAGTGCTCCACCCTGAAACAACATGCCGAAGCGAGCAAAAA
>MDTG01401927.1_pt1 | contig 14938 bp, 6 predicted proteins | sample 811421 | NCBI WGS metagenome assembly MDTG01 (sample SAMN05326645, study PRJNA326480) | marine metagenome | isolation source: seawater | place: Pacific Ocean: South East | collected 2011
CATTCCGGGCTGTTGTGCCCCTCGACCAGCAGGGGTATGAGAGTATGGGTCTGTTGGGAAAGCACCGTATGCTTTAGGCGTTTTGTGAGCACCAATTCCGTCAACAACTTCATAATAATGTTTTTCTAGGGAGGCAATGACACCAGAATCAAACTGCTTATGAATCGATTCCCAAAGCACCTCTTGTACAGCCAATGCCAGTTTGGACACCATGTGCCAGTAAATGGATCCTAGCCCTTCAAAGCCAAAAAACGTTCCTGATCGACCCGTATATGATTTGTGATCAAACAAGTCTTCAAACACATGCAATAGAGCTTCTTTTTCAGTTGCAACCAAATTGTCATAACGAGCTGGCAAGTTAGATAATGCGTTTTTCAAGCTGTCCGCATTTGTAAAATTGCCACTGAAATGATAAGCCCCAGCAGAATCCTTTTGAATAACTTGTTTGTTGTTGTCAGCAAGTAACGTTTTCAATAGAGTTGAGCTTTCAACAGCTTGTGCTGGCACATTGTTTTTCTGAAAAAAGCGAGGTAAATCTTTGTTGGGATACAAAATATAACTGTTTTGATCCTCTCGGTAAAGCTTGCTGTTTCGCATTTGATTGAGCACCTCGTCAACCTGAACTGGACTCAAATAGCCAGAGCTTAAAACGGCCACTTGCCCTTCTAACATTTCGTCAAGATAGGAAACGGACACGCCGCCCTGATCTTCAAATGTGATTAGATTGTAGGCATGGTACAAACCATCTTCCCTTTTGTTCGCATCAATTGAATGGTCAATAAACGCCAAACTTAGGCGGATAAACTCTTTGAGGTCTGCTGTACTGATGTCAGCTGTTTTTGTAGAAAACCCATTGTTGTAAACCTGATTTCGATAACTACTTCCCGCTTGGCCTAGTGCATCTACAAAAGATTGACGTTCTTGATCACCAATCTTATTGGTAAGTAAGCTCTCATGTTTTACGAGTTCCTTAGAGATTTCATTGAAAAAATCATAAAGCTCCACGGATACTGCAGAAGTAGTAAAATCAACACTATCGATCAAATTATCTAAAAACGAAAAGAAACGACGCATATAATACAGGGTCACCATGGATGTTCCATTACCAACCAGCGCATTGTTGGCGTCGTTCCATTCGGGTCGTTGGGTGTTGAGCCAAATCCCTGCTTCTGGAACAAAATTTGACATTTTGGCAAGAGTGGTTGCCAACAATTTTTCAAGCATGTTGACGTGATACACTTCACCACTCGGCGTTTTAAGCAAAGCCCCATCAGCACCCAGAGTTTCTTTTTGTTGATCAATTTGATTGTGTAACTCCTCGTCAAAAAGTATTGTATCCTTAGGGTTTTTCACAATGTCATCATACGACTTGATGATATAAGGAACATGGGCGTAGACAAAATGGTTTTCCGGCAAACTATTTGCCAGCTTTCCAGGGAAGTGTTTTTGGATAAATTCCAAAAACTTCAACAAATAAATGATTTGATGATCTCCCCAATACCCAATATAAGACCATGGATCGTGTGGCTTGATAATTTCCCAATCAAACCCATCTTTGGTAACTCGATATGGGTTGTACCCGTCAAAGGTTGATGCATTGAGAAATCTAAAAATCATCCCTTCTATAAAAGATGGATATGCATGTGCAAGCGCTTCCCAGTTTTGGAAAATATCGCGCCAGTTGCCTTGGTAATCTAGAATTTTTGATCCATCATTTTCGTTTTGGGTGTTGATCGAAAACCAGTTCCATGGACGACTCGGATCGCCATGACGGCGACTAAATTTGAGTGGCAAGTATTCTGTGGCCAATCTTTTGATTGGAACGGATGGAATTGAGCTGATATTGGTTGCCAATTTCTCGAGTGAAAACAGGTCATCCCATTGATTGATTTGATCTTGAAATTTTTCGAATTCCACTTTGTTCGCTTGTTGGAGATAGAGAAGGAAATCCGCCTTTTCAATTTGGTAATTGGCATCAAAAATTCCCCCGCGCATGATGTTAAACATAGTGTTAGAGAAGTGGCGCATGATGGTTCGCTTGTCATTGGTAAGCTGTATACCGTCTGCTGCAGCACACAGTTGGATGAGTTTGTTTGTGCCTTTCTGAATATCTTTATGAACTTGATCTATGATATCGCCCTTTGACATGGCTTGCGTTAGAGACCGAATGCCAATCATCGACTGGTTTACGTCAGCCACAATATGCCAATCTTCGGCTTGATTCCCTTCAAGAGTTTGGGTGTCAACCAAAAAATACGCTCCTTTTTCGCCTTTGTTTTCCCACTCTTCCGTAAGGCTTTGTCCCCGGCGAAATGCTTCGAGTTGGAAGGATGACAATAAGTAAGTTGGGCTACTCAACCCCGAAGACCAAACGGTTGTAGCTTTAAGCGCCTCACTTGGCTCTGCTCGGTCAACAATAATCGCGCTCAGAGCATAGATCCCCAAGGCGTATTCTTTTTCCAATTCACTTTTCTTATAAGCGTCAACAAGGTTACTCTTGCTGTTTTGTAAATCGGCTTCAACCCCATAAGGGACTAGATTTTGGATTCCATCCAAAACATGAACAATCTTTTTGGTTTCGGTTAGATTGCTCAATGTTGCGCGGCGGACAAAACCAAATCGATTACTCGAACTCCATTGGTATTTGAATGAAAGTCCTATGTCATGATTGATTTGCTCAAAAATAACCGTATTTCCATATTCACTTTTGTACAGGTTTGTTTCGGTATTGTAGACCGAGTCGGTACGCACGGAAAAGGGCTCCCACAAAAGAGATTTTCCATCTTGGTCAATACGCAAAATCGTTTTACTGCCTGTGGATTCCGAGTTTTCTAAAATTTTGTCGACTGTATAGTAAGGAAACAGTGCTTGGTTACAATCTTTTCTGCCCGCAGAAAGACCACCATTACTACCGATAAACATCCAGTGATTTGCGTCACTGACAATGCTCATAAAAAATGGTGGCATATTGTCAATGTTGCTAATTTTAAAAAACCAGTCTCCTTCGATTTTTATTAGTTTCCCTTCAGGTTCTTGTGGGTTTGTTTGTATTAAATTTTGTCCGATATGCATACTTTTGTTTGCAATAATTTTTGATGCTTTTATCAAGCACTATCCGTTTATTATTTTTTTACTTGAAATGGAATATTTGCTGTAGCAACATGATTTTTGTTGTCATGTATGTAAACAAAAACACGGTATTGCCCCTCCTCATCTGGAATGGCAAAGGTGATTTCTCCATTTTGATCAATTCTGTTTTTCCATTGCACAGTAGGAGGTCTCTTTTCGTGGTCGCCTCCGTCTTTAAGGTCTGTACTTTCATATAAAATTTCGCAAGAGTAGGTTAGGACATCATCATTCGGGTCGTTTGCAATGACTTTTGCATTGTATATTCCATTGGGTTTTAAAGTAATACTTTCAGTTGCTTCTTGATTTTGAAGCAAAAAAGACTCAATTTGTGGAGACCGATTCTCTGGCCATTCACCTGTCCATAAGTAGTGCATCACATCGACAGATTCTGTTGCTTCTCCACTTTCTGTAAATATCCCATACCAAGTGGGGGTTCTCTCTTGTTTTTGACCCCACAAAAATACATAAGACCCTAGACACAATGTAGTATCGATATGCATACTTTTCATGTAGCGACTCTTATAATTTTTTGCCTTTACTGTACTGTTTTCTTCAATAGGTACTCCCCAGTTTGTTTTCGGCACCTCCCAATGCCCTGTAGCGCCCCACTCTGTAACAATGTAGGGTTTGTTCCAGCCATAAGAACGCACTTGTAGTGGAAGTCTAGCCAACTCCCCATAAACTTGGAAAGACAAAAGGTCCAAGTCTGGAGCACGTTTTTTGATTAGATCGATTTCCCGTTTTGAAATCCCAGCAAGTGTGGTTGTAGTAGGATGATTGGGATCGATTTGATGAATCATTTTTGAAATATCATTGACTGCGTCCCAAACTTTATAATTGGTGTAGTGTAAATTGAGTTCATTCCCAATTGCCCAAATCAAAAGTGCAGGATGGTCTTTAAGGGCGACAACCTCTTTCTTTATTCTTTCAAGTTGATTTGCTACAGCTTGCTCATCATTATAGTCAAAACCGTGACGTTGACGCGCCACTTCGATGCCCATCGTAACTTTTAAACCATATTTGTGGGCTTCATCTAAAATTTCGAGAGCCGTATTCTTGCCGTTATATGTTCGCCAAGTTCGAAAAGAATTTCCTTTATATTTTGCTAATGACGCTATGCTTCCAAATTCCAGCCCCGCACCATTGATATAAAAGGGTTCGCCATCGACTTCTAAAGAATACTTTCCATCCGTATGAACGATTGCTACTTTTACAGGCTGATTCATATTTTGATAATATATGGGTGGGTTAAAGGCCTTAACAGAAAAGATGAAAAAAACCCCTAGGACTGACAACTTGAATTTGTTCATTTTATTCTTGAGTTTTAAATGTTTGTCTTGACCAATTCATTTTCAAGTTGCTCCAAAGTTTTTCCTTTGGTTTCAGGAAGGATTTTGATAAACAACACCCCTACTGTAGCAATTAAACCATAGATGAAAAAGGTCAATGCGCTTCCCAAATTTGAAATTTCCCAAGGAAAGATTTGTTGGATTAACCAACTGGAAAGGGAGTTGATAAAACCTATAACCCCAATGGCTAAACCTCGATAACGATTTGGAAAAATTTCGGAGAGCATTACCCACATCACAGGTCCTAAAGAAAACGCAAAACAGGCAATAAATCCAAGAATCCCAATCAGAACAAGGGTCGCATTCATGTCAATTGCAGCTTCCAAGATGGCCCCTTCGTTAAGCGCATAGACTTGGTTTCCGATGGCGGCTTTGATGTCATTTTTAAAAGTAACATCTGTGTTATATTTGATATCTTGAAATTCTGCTAACTTATAGGTTTCAATATTTTCAAAAGAGTTGATTTCAGCAGCTGAGAGTTGATAGGTTGCTTGGTTAAAACTGTAGGCGCACAACAGTAAACTTATCGCAATCCCAGACATGCCAACTAGCAATAGGGGTCGTCTTCCCATACTATCAATCAAGTAGATGGCAAGAAGCGTAAACACAACTGTGGTAAAACTAAGCAATACGCCAGATGAAAAAGCGGCATCAGTTCCAATACCAGTTTGTTTAAATATGGAAGTGGCATAAAAATAAATTGCATTGATACCAGTAACTTGTTGTAAGATTCCCAAGGTGATTCCAATAATCATAATGAATCGTAATGCTGGCGCAAAGAGTTCTCGAACAGAAACTGATATTGAAAGCTTACTCTCTTCGATATTTTTTTCTATCGATTTAATTTCGATTTCAGCTTGCTCTGATCCATGAATACGTTCCAAGACATGCTTGGCCTGGTCTGCGTGATTTTGATTATAAAGCCAACGTGGACTTTTTGGTACAAAAAATAAAAGGCCAAAATACAGGATTGCAGGAAAAAATTCTACCGCCAACATCCATCGCCAGACATTCTCATCATTAAGGAATTCGTTCCCAGCAACATTGAATTGGTTGAAATAATAATTACTTAAAAATGCAGCAAAAAATCCCAATACGATATTTAGCTGTTGTATGGAAACCAGTTTTCCACGATTTTCAGCAGTTGAAATTTCTGCAATATAAGTCGGTGCCAAAATAAGGGCTGTTCCGAAAGCAAGCCCGCCAAGCATGCGAGTAACATATAATAACTCATAAGAAGTGGCGTAAGCAGAAGATATAGCAGAGAAAGCGTAAAGGAATGCAACTACAAGTAATATGTTTTTACGACCAATTCGATCGCTCAAATGGCCAGCAATCAGCATGGCAATCATTGCTGAAAAAGAGGGTGAACTAACAACCCACCCTATTTGAGTATCATTAAGGTTAAATTGAGGTCCAGCATATGACATTACTCCAGAGATAATTCCAGCATCAAAGCCAAAAAGAAATCCTCCGAGCGAGACTACAAAAGCGATAAAAAGGGTTTTTTTGGTCATTCCTTTTGATGTCTTTATTGGTTATTGGAGCGTGATTACTGATAGATACGAACATAATCGACTACCATCTCTGTATTTGTAAAGGCGGGGTCTATGGTGCCTGAATAGCCTTCAACTGCAACGTTGAGGATTATAAAAAAATTACTGTTGAAGGGAAGTGATGCGTCATTGGATTGAGAATGATATACATTACCATCTATCGAAAATTCAATTTTATTTGGCGTCCAATTGACTGCATAAACGTGAAAATTTGTTGCGCCATCTGCGACCGTAGTCGCTTTGGTATAGCCTACTCCCTCAGGAGATGTTGAGTGATGTATTGTAGACTTGATTTCAGGAGCATCTTTTCCAAACTGCTCCATGATATCAATTTCGCCACAGGCAGGCCAAGGGTTTGTTTCAAAATCCGAGCCAAGCAGCCATATAGCAGGCCATGTACCACTCATACCATTGGTGAGTTTAGCACGGACTTCTACCTTGCCATAGGTAAAATCAAACAACTTGTTGGTCACAAGACGGGCAGATGTGAAATTTTTTCCTTTATAGGATTCTTTTTTAGCTATAATATGTAACAGACCATCTTCGACAAAAGAGTTAGATAGCTTGTTGGTGTAATATTGGGTTTCTCCGTTCCACCAACTGCCATTGTTTGGTGGTATGGTTTCATGAAACCAATTTTCCTCACATGGACTACCATCAACATCAAATTCGTCAGCCCAGACAAGAACATTGTTATTTCCAGAAGCGACTGCACCTGCAATCTCTCCAGATATACATGCGCCAGATGGGTCACTTATCATTTGATTTGGATATTCATCAATGTTATAACGCTCATCTTCACAGCTAAAGAGAAAGACAATCAGAAGTGATAGTATTTTTTTCATAAAAAAAGATAAACTTCCCCCAAAAAGGGGGAAGTTTTAATTAACAATAATTACTCGCAAGAATCATAAACATCTTGAACGTCAAGGTTGCCCCCAACTAAGTACACTCTATTTCCATAGTTGGCATAGTCTGTAATTAAATTACCACTATCAATTCTGGTAGCACATTCAGCATTGGCAGCATTATCCCATAATACTTCTTGAACACCATCAACTACCCAAAGGTATTCCATGTTATCTCCAATTGGATTATCAGCATCAACATCATTAAATGAAACTGACCAAGTACCGTCTCCATTGTCAACTGCTACTGGTCCCCCAGCTGGATCCCAACTCCACCATGGCCCGGTTATTCTTACAGAAGTTGGTGCTGTAGATAAAGCAGACACATCACATGTTAAAGTTAAAACTGTTGGTGGCTCCAAAGAAGGATCATTCCAGAAATAGATATTATCAAAATACACAGTTCCTGCAGTAGCCGAAGACACAACACCTAAAACGATAGCGTCCATTGCTCCTGGGTCTTGAGGTACAAACTGAGAGGTAGGAATATCAACAGATGTCCACTCACCAGCGGTTACATCAATAACTTTAGTTCCAGCATTATCACCTGCTTGCTCAAATTTAAATGCGATATCGTCCTTATCAACAGAGTAAACATCAAAATGCACCATATTGTATGCTGAAGCATCAAAGAAAGGTGTCTTTACTTCAATACCCCCATAACCATTATCAGCCGTAATGGCATATAATAATGCGTCATTCCCAGTAGCTACTTCAAATTCACGTCCTTGTCCATTGACAGACCAAGCGGTTTGAACCGTCACCAAGTCTAATTCAGTATACGCATCGCTGTAGAAATTCCCCACTTCTGAAGCATCTTTGGTTGGGTCTGCTGCAGCTGCCGCAGGCATTGGACATCCGTATAGGGTAGCTTCTCCAGCAACTGATTTACAAAAATCTAAAGCATCTGGGGTTCCGTCCGAGTCAGCATCAGGAAGTTCTGCTCCAAACTCTCCACCAATAAAGTTGTCTAGATAAAATGTACCAGGAACTTTCTCTCCAAAACCAATAAAACCAACGATTGTCGGATAGGTTCCTAAATCGGATAATGGCTGTTCGTGATTCGGGTAACTATTGGCTCTGTCATTTTCAAAATCAAAAGAAACCGTTTGCCATCCAGCCACTGCTTCAGGAGTAACTGTAACCTCTACATCATAAAGACCATCTTCAACAACTCCTTGCATTTTCAAGGCCAATTTTGGAGTTGCTGCTGTTTCTTGCCAAAAGTCAAATGAAATTACTGCTTTTTCAGTCAGGTCAACATATTTGGCATTTGTTATAGTAAAAGAATCGTAATCTCCGCCATCAGGTTGACTCTGCATTCCTACTGCAGTGGAGTTTCCACCAGCACCTTCAGCAACGACGGTTAGATCATCACTATAAAATGGTGGGTTACTTGACTCAAAATCAGCAAGAACTGTTGGAGGAACAACAGTAGCTGTATGGTCCTTTGTCAATTCAACATCAGCAGCGCCATTGCTATTGGAAGCCACAACTTTAATTGTATATGTGGTTGTTGCTTCTGTCACATAGGTGTGAGTGACAAGTGCGCCAGTAGTCTCTTGAAAAGTATCAGGATCCCCTACAGAATCGAAATAAATCTTAAATGACTCCGCACCAGTAGCCGTTGGTGTAACACCAACAGCAAGTGGCTGGTCATCATAGGTCGTGATCGTAAAGTCAAGACCTGTAATTTCAGGTGTTGGCTCGACAGGATCATCTTCTTTACAAGCAACAAAAACCAAGCTTGCAAACAAAAAATAAAAGAAATGTCTAATTTTCATATTTATGGTTTAACAATTAATAATTAGGGTTTTGTTCCCAATTTCCATTTGAAAACTGAATTTCTTCAATTGGAACTGGAAACTTTTCATTTTTCCCAGACTCAAATCCAGGAATTAATTCAGCCGCGATTCCCCATCGCACTAGATCAAAAAATCGATGTCCTTCACCTGCCAGTTCAACACGTCTTTCATGTTGAATGGCTTTGCGTAAATTATCACCTGTAACACTGAGGTTATTGGCTGAAGATTCAAATGCTCTTGTTCGCACTGTATTTAAGTACGATAAAGCTTTGGTGTCATTACCCAGCTGTTGATGTGCTTCAGCAGCTAGAAGGAGCACATCGGCATAACGAATTGCTCTGTAGTTATTAGGGTTTGTCAAATTCATATCCCCAATATTTGTGTCACCCTTACGGGCGATATATTTTCTGTTAAAGTATCCTGTGTGTTCATAACCCTCGGCATAGGTGGCATTGTATTTGGCGGCAAAAGCAACAATGTCAAGTATGGCTACATCTTTTCTGGTATCTCCGTCTTCAAAAGCGTCAACCAATTCTTGGGTAGGAACGTTAAAACTAAAACCTGTATCATAGAAAGGGCCTGTCCATTCACGAATCCCATTGAAGCCTACGGCTATATTTCCTTCGCTGCACTGCAGGCAATCGAAACTTGCTCCTTCTTTATCAGTGTATTGTACTTCGAATACAGAACCAGGTCCATTTTCACCAGCATGCTCAAAAATAGTAGTAAAGTCACTGACCAGCTGGTACTTGTTTGATCCGATGACTTGATCAAAGATTTCTGAAGCTTCAGCGTATTGTTGATTGTAGACATAAGCCTTTCCCAACAAAGACATGGCCGCTTTTTTTGAAACCCGTCCGACCTCAGGTGCATCTTCCGCTAGGTCGGGAATTGCCAGTTGTAAATCATCTATGATAAATTGATACACTTCGTTTTCTGCAAACCGAGGAATCGATTTTTCATCATTCACAGCAAATCGTATGTCATTTTTTGTGAGTGGAATTGGACCAAACCACTTCACTAACTCAAAATTATAGTAAGCCCGTAAAAATCGGGCCTCGGCAATGATTTGTGCTTTCCCCGTAAATTCAATTTTGTCCTTAAATTCAAGAATATAGGTTGCGCGTTGAACACCAGCAAACATCCAGTTCCAAATGTCTTGCAGATTGTCATTGACAGGCGTGTGAATCATGTCATCAATTTGCTGGAAACCAGGAACGTCATAGGAGCCTTCTCCACCACACAAAGTATTGTCAGAAGCGATTTCACCCAACATTGCATTGACATAGGTCGCAGCCAACAAATCGTAAGCACCCACCAATGCTTCATAATAATCACTTTCATTGTTGAAAAAAGACTCCGACCCAAGCGAATATTCTGGAAGGATATCTACAAAATCATCGGAACAAGCGTAAACAGCGCCTAAGAACAAGGCGATGCTAAAGATCCCATTTTTGAATTTTTTAACTAGCTTCATCATTAAAATTTTATATTCATTCCTAGTAAATACGTTTTTGCTGTTGGGTATGTCCCATAGTCAATCCCATTTCCGATCGGCTGCCCATTATTGGTTGTGGGATCGAATCCTGTATAATTGGTGAGCGTAAATAGATTGTTTGCTGAAAGGTAAAAACGCAACTTCTCAATCCCTTGCTTTTCCATGAAGGAGCTCGGCAAATTGTAGCCAATTTGGATATTTTGAATCCGCAAAAATGAACCATCCTCAACATAATAATCTGAAAAAACACGATTTGAAGTACTGCGAGTGGTTAGTCTGGGATGGGTGTCACTGGTCCCCTCACCTCTCCATCGTAAAATCGTATTGTGGAGTCGATTCACATGGGTGTTTGCACGTTCGTAATTTCTGACAATCTCATTGCCTATGGAAGCAAAAGCATAGGTTGAAAATTCGAAATTTTCATATGAAAACCCAAGATTTAGGCCCATTGTATAATCTGGGATCGGACTCCCTAAATAGGTGCGATCTTTATCATCAATGATATTGTCTCCATTTAAATCCAAAAATCTAAAATCGCCTGGTTTTGCTTCAGCACCCAACTTGAGTTGTGAGGGATGCAGACTAATTTCAGATTGCGTTTGAAAAATTCCACCTGTTTGATAGCCATAAAAAACACCTATAGGCTGCCCAACGGTCATTCTTGATGGCGGTAATTGCCCAACACCAAAGCTACCGCCCTCGATATAGCCAACCTGATTGTTGACAGAAGTAACGAGGTTTTCAAGTTGGGTGAAATTATAGGAAAAATTAAACTTCAACTTTTCCCAAAAAGTATCTTTGTAAGAGACAAAAAACTCTACCCCTTTGTTTTCGACCCCCCCTGCATTGACAGTCGGACTCCCAGCTCCTGGTGCATTTGTTCCCAAAATTCCTGAAACAGGGATGTACTCAATCAAAAGATCGTTTGTTTTTTTGATGAAATAATCTGCGGTAATACTTAACTTATTTTTGAAGAAATTAGCATCAATCCCAATATCAAATTGTTCAGACTCTTCCCAACCAACATTAGGATTAGGCAATACACCTACAGCACGACCAGCAACAAGCTCATCGTTAAAGACGTACATGGCCTCTCCGCCAAGAGTAGCCGTGTAAAGAAAGTCTCCAATCAGGTCATTCCCCATCATGCCATAGCTCACTCTCACTTTTAATAAGTCGATAGATGAAGAGTCTTGTAAAAAGGATTCTTCTGAGAATAAGTAACCTGCAGTAAAGGAAGGGAAATAGGCGATTCTTTTGTTTGGTCCAAATTTTGTGGAAGTATCCCTACGTAGAAGTGCAGAAACAAGTAATTTTTCTTTGTAGTCATACTGGACTCTACCGAAGTAGGACAATCGTCTTTGGTCGTATGTATAAGATCCTGTTGTTTTTTGTTCTGCCAAACCATCGGCTAAACTTATGTCGGCAAAGGCCCAATCATTGTTGGGAATATCGTAGCCCGTTGCAAAAAGGCCGTCTCCAAAGGTTTTAAAAACCGTCATTCCTAGGGTTGTTTTGAAACTGTGATTTTGACCGATTTTAAAATCATAGTTAGCAAACATATCATAAGTGTAATCATTGTTATTGATACGATTTTGGTCCACTTGACTTCTGGTGATATCAAATACTTTTCCTCCATAATTAATTTCTTTGGAAAAAGTTTTCCCTTTACTGTAAATTGAGTTAAAACCTATTCGAGTGGTTAGCTGTAAATTATCCAACACCTTATACTCAAATCCAATGGTTCCATTCAACTTATTAAGGACATAATCGTTGTACGTATTATCGATTTGTGCTAGGGGATTGATAATTTCAATTCCCAAGTTTGTAGGTGCAAGGGTGTAGTTACCGTCCGCATCAAATGGAGAATAGATTGGAGGCATGTTCACAGCATTAAATAATACAGACCCTAAACCAGTCTCATTGATGGTTTTCCGACCAATGTTGGTATATGTGATTGCTGTCGTTAATGAAAGTTTGCTTGAGAGATCAATATTTAGATTGGAGCGTAAAGTTTTACGATCAAACCCTGATTTTTGTTGACCAATAATACCTTCTTGATCTAATATTGATCCTCCGAAGGAATAGGAAATATTTTCTGACCCACCAGTTAAGGTAAAGTTATTTGAAAGGATAGGCGCCTGATCAAAAATTTCTTGCTGCCAATTGGTTCCTTCTCCCAGGGAACTCACATTAGACACTGGAGGAAAACGATTTGCATTGGTGAAGGCTTCATTGAGCAGTATGCCATATTCGTAAGCATTGAGTAAGGGTAAAGTCCGTGCTGTTTCTTGTATACTGTAGGAAGCATTTACTTCAACCTGAACAGGCATATTCTTTTTTCCAGATTTGGTGGTTACAAGTACAACGCCATTGGCGCCAATGGTTCCATAAATAGCTGCTTGCGCATCTTTAAGAACTGTTATTGATTCAATATCACTCGGATTAAGTACGCCTAAATCCCCTTGGTATCCGTCAATGATCACTGTTGGGCTTGCATTTCCATTGGTAGATATCCCCCGAATACGGATGTTAATTCCTGCACCAGGAGAACCAGACTGTGAGGAAATATTAACACCCGAGACTGTCCCCTGCAGGGCCTGCTCAAGTTTGATTGGGTTTAGTTCTTCGATATTTTCAGCAGAGACAGTAGATACTGCTCCCGTAACACTTCGTTTATTTTGAGTTCCATATCCAATTAAAACTACCTCATCGAGCTCATTAGATTCAGTTTCGAGATAAATAATCAGCGTTTCGGATGAAGCGTTGACTTCAGAAGTTAAGTATCCTAAGTAAGAAACCAATAAGATATCATTGGTTGAGGTCGACAATGAAAAGTTCCCATCAAAATCAGTGGTAGTACCAGTAGTAGAGCCTTTTATCAAGATCGTAGCGCCAGGCATGGGTTGATTAGTCTGTGCATCAATCACACGACCTTCAACAAGTTGCTCCTGACCAAAAACAATTGTTGATAGGGACAACAAAATAAAAGATATAATTAGATTAAATTTCATGTATATTTAAATATCAAAATATCGAAGTGCTAAAAGTAATGAAGCAATCCTGTTAATTTGATAAAATAAAACTCTACATTTTAAATACTTGATAGATGATACAATCGAAAATTAAAATGTTGTGATATCAGATTACATTCAAATCTAATGATAAGATTTATGGAGATTTGTAGTGGTAAAGTAGAGGAAATAGTGGCGCGATAAATAAGCTATACAGAAAGAACATACCCAACAAGATTGGTTTTATGTTCAAGATTCATTCTTTTTCTTAAACGATATCGTTTAATTTCAACACTTTTAGCCGAGATATTTAATAGTGATGAAATTTCTTTAGACGATAAGTTTAAGCGCAAATAGGCGCACAGCCGTAAATCATTTGGAGTGAGCTTGGGGTGCAACTCCTTAATCTTCTTTAAAAAGTCTTTATCCGCGTTGTTAAAGGCTTCTTCAAAATAAGTCCAATCGTCACTGTCATTGATATTTTTGTCGATATTTCGAATTACATTTTTGACTTCAGAAAGCTCGTTTACATTTATCAATTCATCTTTAATCGATCCGAGCAATGTGTTTTTCTTAATCATACTCATGGTAGAGATGGCGAGTTCTCGGTTCTTGCTCTCTATACGCTGATTTAATTGCTCATTCTTTGCCTCCACCAAAATCTTTGTATTTGTGAGTTCTTTCAATGCCAACTCTTTTTTGGTCTCTTCAATATATTTCAATTGTTTTTTCTTGTAATAGCTTGTATAGAGGTTATTGACGAGCAATGAAAAAAGGAAAAGGAGCAATACATATATGATAATAGCCCAAATAGAAATATACCATGGGTAATCAATCGCAAATGAGTAGGATAAAACATCTCCCACTTGCTGTTGACCACTTTGCGCTCGTACATAAAAAGTGTAATCGCCAAAATCTAAGTTTTTAAAATCGACAGACGATTGGTCATTTAATGGGACCCAGTCCTTATGATAATTTTCCAAAAACCATTGATACTGGATACTGTTAAGCTTGCTGTAATAGGGGACGGTAAATGAAAAGTGGATATTGTTTTTTGCAGAAGGTAATTTCACTTGTTCATCAAAAGGAAGTTTGACTTCTTTTTGGGCTGGATCATATGCGGAAATCTGAGAAAAAGAGAGTGGAGATGAGGGTGCAACATATTGGTTAAGCGATAGCGTCATAAAACCATTGATTGTACCGATGATATATGAGCCATTGTTTAAGTCTCCGATATTTTCAAAACCAAGATTAGTTTTTCTGAAATTACTGTGGAGTGGAATTTTTTGAACACTAAATGAAGAGTCGAATATATTCCGTTCGAGCAAGGCAATATTATTTTCGAAAAAAGTCCAAATCTGATTTTGTTGGTCAATGATCATTTTCCCCGTTAAATAAGAATCATTTGCAAACATTTTTGAGGAAATAGCAAGGGGTAAAAAATCTTCCGCTTGTTGATCAAACCTAAAAATTCCATCTGGGCTTAAATAAAAGATGGTTTTATCAAGTTTTGCAAGACTCGCATGCCGACCTCTTCGAATATCTAATAATTCCACTTTTTCAGCCACTGTTCGGTCTTCAGAAAGTGTGAGGTGATACACCCCTTTGTATTCATGGCTAATCAATATTTCACGCTCATTGATAATCTCCATATGCCGAGAAGAAATATCAAATCCTGA
>MDTG01001318.1_pt1 | contig 14937 bp, 13 predicted proteins | sample 811421 | NCBI WGS metagenome assembly MDTG01 (sample SAMN05326645, study PRJNA326480) | marine metagenome | isolation source: seawater | place: Pacific Ocean: South East | collected 2011
CGCGGACGCTACCTACATAGAGCCACTTGAGGCGGATGTCCTTACTGCGATCATTGATCGCGAGAGACCGGACGCTATTTTGCCGACTCTCGGAGGACAGACGGCCCTGAACCTCGCAACCGAACTAGTTGAATCCGGCGTGTTGGATGAGTATGGCGTAGAAATGATCGGAGCGAGTGGTGATGCCATTGCCACAGCAGAAGATAGAGACCTCTTCAGACAGGCGATGGAAGAGATTGGCTTGAAGTGCGCTCGGTCTGGCATCGCACACACGATGGATGAAGCCCTAGACGTGGCCGAAGAAATTGGGTTGCCGGTAATTATTCGCCCCGCATACATTTTGGGCGGCAAAGGTACAGCCTTTGCCCACACGATCGAAGAGTTTGAACGAGTTGCAGCACTAGGTCTAGATGCCAGCCCAATCTCGGAGATATTGATCGAGAAGTCAATCAAAGGCTGGAAAGAGTACGAACTAGAGGTGATGAGGGATCACGCAGATAACTGTGTCGTGATCTGTTCGATCGAGAATGTTGATGCAATGGGGGTACATACAGGCGATTCCATCACGGTTGCCCCGGCACAAACGCTCTCTGATGCTGAGTATCAAGAAATGCGAAACGCTGCGTTCGCTTGTATTCGGCGGGTCGGAGTTGAGACAGGAGGGTCGAACGTACAATTTGCGGTCCACCCTGACACAGGCGAGCAAATTGTGATTGAGATGAATCCTCGCGTCAGTAGGAGTTCAGCGCTTGCTTCTAAGGCCACTGGGTTCCCTATTGCCAAAATTGCGGCACGTTTGGCAGTTGGGTACCGCCTTGACGAAATCACTAACGACATTACGAAAAAGACACCGGCGAGCTTCGAGCCGACAATCGACTACGTAGTAACCAAGATCCCGCGATGGGCATTCGAGAAGCTCCCTGGAGCATCAGGGATTTTAGGTCCACAGATGCAATCGGTGGGTGAAGCGATGTCTATAGGAAGAACTTTCCCCGAGAGTCTCCAGAAAGGTATTCGTTCACTTGAGCAAGGACGAATGGGTCTAAATGCTGACCCTGGAGAAGCTCAATATATGCAACAAGATGATGCCGAGCTGCTCGCTGCTATAGGTGTTCCCACTGCCGAAAGGCTATTCCAAATAGGGGAGCTTTTGAGGAGAGGTGTCGCTGTCGATCAGATTCATCTTGCCTGCGATATAGACAGCTGGTTCTTGGACCAGATGCTCATGATCATTGAGGAGCGGCTTTATCTAGAGACCGCAGATCTTTCTTCGCTAACCCGTATGGAATTGCGGCGAGCTAAACAACTCGGGTTTTCTGATGCTCAACTTGCTTATCTTTTGGAGGCAGACGAGCGGGCCGTCCGATTGAACAGATTGGAGAAAGGTGTCGTTACCACCTTCAAGACCGTTGACACGTGTGCTGCTGAGTTCGACGCCATAACGCCCTATCACTATTCCACCTACGAAGACGAAGATGAGATTCGTCCAGGCGTCAGACCCCGGATGATGATTCTTGGATCGGGACCCAATCGAATTGGTCAAGGTATCGAATTTGATTATTGCTGTGTTCATGCAAGTTTTGCTCTAGAAGAAGCTGGTTACGAAACCATCATGGTGAACTGCAACCCAGAAACAGTCTCTACCGATTACGACACTTCAGATCGGCTTTATTTTGAACCACTTACGCTAGAAGATGTCCTCAACGTTATTGATGCTGAAGATCCAGTCGGCGTCATCGTCAGCCTAGGAGGCCAAACACCACTCAAACTGGCCTCAGAGTTACCTCCCGAATTGGTTTGCGGGACAGCGCCTGACTCCATCGACCTCGCTGAAGATCGGGAACGATGGAACTCGTTGTGCGCGCAACTGGAGATCCCTCAGCCGCCTGGCGGGACAGCGGTGACCTTTGAGGAGGCAACACGAATCTGTGAACGCATTGGGTTCCCGGCTTTGGTTCGACCCAGCTATGTACTGGGTGGCAGGGCTATGACAATTGTCTATGACCTTCAAGAACTCGAAGAAGCGATGACGGAGTTGGCAGCGTTCGGAGGCTTAGGTAGAGAAGGTGGATTGTCAGCTGACCGGCCGGTACTCATCGACAGGTTCTTGGAAGACGCGATTGAAGTTGATGTTGACTCCATTAGGGACCAGACAGGCGAATTTGTTTTGGGTGGAATCCTGGAACACGTAGAAGAAGCAGGCGTTCATTCGGGAGATAGCGCCTGTGCGATTCCGCCTCCTAACTTGTCTCAAGAGACTCAAGAAGTCATAGTCGAATATGCGAAACAACTCGCGGAACGACTTGAGGTTGTGGGTCTTCTAAATGTGCAGTTCGCAGTCAAGCAAGGGCAAGTCTTCGTCATTGAGGCGAATCCACGAGCGTCTCGAACAGTTCCTTTTGTCGCGAAAGCAACAGGTGTGCAGCTGGCGAAAGTTGCGGCGCGAGTGATGGCTGGAGAAACGCTAAAGGAATTACGAGAGTCAGGTGCGCTGCCGGAACCCATCCGGGAAGGTCATGTTGCAGTAAAAGAAGCAGTTTTGCCCTTCCAGCGATTCCCTGATGTAGACACGGTGCTTGGGCCAGAGATGCGCTCTACAGGGGAGGTAATGGGCATCGACAAGACATTTGGCCTGGCTTTCGCTAAGAGCCAAATAGCTGCTGGCGAAGGACTTCCGGTCGGAGGAACAATATTTTTCTCGCTGGCGGATCGAGATAAGGACCAGGGCCTTGAAGCTGCTAGGGGATTTGTTGAGCTCGGGTTTGCCTTGGCAGCTACTTCAGGAACTGCCGAGTTTCTAAGTAGCAATGGAGTTCACGTGGAAACGGTAGTGGCGAAGCTAAGCGAGGAAGGGCGCGAGATTAGCGCTGGAGTAGATGCAGTTGAATTAATTGGGGCAGGTCAGGTCAAACTTGTGGTTAACACACCGCGTGGGCGAGGACCTCGAAGTGATGGCTATCGGATCCGCTTTGCTTCGACTGCGCATAAGGTGCCTTGCCTAACAACTGTTGCAGCGGCGCGAGCGGCAGCTGTTGGACTAGGAGAATGGATGGCTAACCCTTTGACGGTTCGACCATTGCAAGAATTTCTGGGCTTCGAAGGCTCCGCAAAATGACGGAGCAGGGACATTCGGTAAAGGTCGGCTCGATCACCTTTCCAAACCCTGTGATGACAGCTTCTGGGACCGTCGGTCATGGGACGGAACTGTCTGCATATTGTGACCTAGCAGAGCTAGGGGCAGTGGTAGTTAAGTCGTTGTCGGTTCAACCATGGCCAGGCAACCCTGCGCCTAGAGTCCATGGAACATCATCTGGAATGATCAACTCGGTGGGTCTTCAGAACCCCGGTATTGATAGTTGGATCAAAGAAGATCTACCGGCACTAATAAGTCATGGGGCTCGAGTGATAGCCAGTATCTGGGGACGAAGCGTCGATGAGTATCGCGAGGCTGCCAGTCGGCTGGCAGGGGTTGAAGGAATCACAGCAGTTGAAGTGAACGTTAGTTGTCCCAATTTGGAAAGTCGGGGCGATATGTTCGCTCACGATCCAAATAGTTGCGAAGCTGCCGTCCGTGCATCACTAGTTTCCGGTTTGCCGACATGGGCTAAATTAAGCCCGAATGTCACAGACATCGTGTCCATAGCGGAAGCCGCTATGGGAGCTGGGGCCGAAGCTTTGACACTTACGAACACACTGTTCGGAATGGTGATAGACCCGCGAACACTTCGCCCTGTTCTCGGTAATGGCGGCGGCGGCTTGTCGGGACCCAGCATCCGCCCTGTAGCTGTTCGGGCTGTCTACGACGTGTATCAGTCTTTGGGGCCTGTGCCCATTATTGGTGTGGGCGGCATTACAAAGGCCGAACATGCGGTTGAGTTCCTTGCAGCGGGAGCTTCTGCTGTTCAAGTGGGATCGGCTCATTTCGCGGACCCCAAAGCTTCTCGACGGATCCTTCGGGATCTTGAGAAGTGGTGCCGCAAACATGAGGTAAGTTCCGTACGTTCTCTTATTGGAGTGGCTCATGAATTATCTTGATGACGATGCTCGCTCCCGCCTAGCGTTAGCGCTCGATGTCGACGACTTAGTAGAAGCAGGTCGCCTCGGCCGCAAGATGTTGCCCTGGTTTTCGGTCGCAAAAGTTGGTTTAGAGCTGTTCTCTGCTTCGGGACCGGAAGCTGTAGGAGCCTTTATAGACCAGGGTTACGAGGTTTTTCTTGACCTGAAATTGCATGACATTCCGACCACCGTAGGGAAAGCATCCAAGGTGTTGGGGAGTCTCGGAGTTTCTTATGTAACTGTTCATTCATCGGGCGGAGTTGACATGTTGGCGGCTGCCGTAGATGGCTTAAACGAAGGAGCCTCGGCCGCCGGATTGACTCCACCCATGGTGCTTGCTGTAACTGTATTGACATCTGATTTAGAGGCGCCAGAGTCGTTGTTACAGGAAAGACTTGGATATGCAATCGAAGCTGACTGTGGAGGAGTTGTCTGCGCTGCAAGTGACCTATCCGAGGTTTCTTTAACGGCTCCCGAGTTGCTTACTGTTGTGCCTGGTATTCGTCCTGCAGGAGTCGCTGCGAATGACCAAGGACGCCCTGCAACGCCAGGAGAGGCGATCAAGCAAGGGGCGGGCCTGCTAGTTATAGGCAGAGCAGTAACTGCTTCAAGTGACCCTGAAGAGGCCGCTCGGAATATTGCAGCAGAAGTTGCCGGCGCAATTTAACTAGATGGTTCGCGCTTGCCGTGACGCCGTTAGACTTCTCAACAATGCCTACACCCCCGATTCTTTCGGCTCAACAACGCGAAGCTGCGCTCGAAAAGGCGGCTGCAGCACGACGGGTCAGGGCGGAGACGAAAGATCGTCTTAAAATGGGGTTGGTGTCCTTTGACGAATTACTCGAGCTCGCGGACAGCGACGAGTTAGTTGGAAAAATGAAGGCGCTTGCAGCTCTGGAATCGATGCCGAAGATTGGCAAAGTTAAAGCCCGACGGCTAATGCGAGATGTAGGTATAGCCGAAAGTAGAAGGCTCCAGGGTCTGGGAGAAAATCAACGCAGCCAGCTGGTAGCTTTTTTCGCCGCCTGAGCTTGGCTGCTGAATGGTACGGAGTTGACCGCTGTGACTAGCAACAGCAATCCGATCATCTTTGTGATTTGTGGTGCAGGGGGAGCGGGTAAAGGAACCATCGTTGGGGAACTGATGAGAGAGGACCCAACGATGCACCTCAGTCAATCTTGGACAACGCGGCCGCGAAGACCTAACGAAGCCGTAGATGCCTACGCCTATGTAACAGATAAGCAGTTTGATGAGCGAGTAGCTGCAGACGGGTTTTATGAATGGGCCAACTTTTTCGAATATCGCTATGGCACCCCGACTCCAATCGTCCCGGATGGGAAAGATTTGCTTCTGGAGATCGATGTGCAAGGAGCGGTTGCAGTAAGGGACCGCGAGCCTGATGCGGTTGTAATTTTGATCGTTCCCCCTAACCGGCTCGAACAAGAAAACCGTATGCGAGTGCGAGGCGACAGCGAAGAGCACATAAAACAACGACTAGCCGCCGCTGAAATGGAAGAAGAAATCGGTCGGAAACTAGCCGATTCGGTTGTATTGAACGGCGAACTAGGTGTAGCTGTATCGGAAGTGCAGTCTGTTGTTGCCGAAGTTCGTCAGCGAAGATTGTCGAGATAACGACATGATGTTGCGCTCGACTCGTTCGACTTCAACGGGCCGCTGATAGCATGGTGAATCTGTTAAATCCGTTGACTCCTTATCGAGGTAGCACAGATGTCCGAGGAACAAGACACAATGATCAGCCCGGGCCTTGAGGCATTGCTCGAAAAGGTTGACTCCAGGTTTACGTTAGTAAGTTTGGCTGCTAAAAGATCGCGCCAACTGATCTCCTATGACCTTGGTCTCGGAGAAGGCGGAGGCAGCGAAGTGCCTCCACAAGTCACAAGCACAGCGCGAAAGTCGTTGTCGATGGCTTTTGAAGAAATCGAAGCTGACAAAATCGGCTATGAGCGATTCGATCCAGAAGAACGGGCTCGCTCAGAAGCAGAGGCACTAGCGCAAGCAGAGGCTGATGCAGCTGCTCTTGAGGCCGTGTCTGACGAAGAGTAGGTAGAAATGCTGGCTGGGCGCCGCATCATCCTGGGGGTAACCGGGGGGATAGCCGCTTACAAAGCCATTTTGCTATGCAGAATGCTGGTTGACGCTGGGGCTCATGTCACCCCAGTAATGACTGAAAGTGCGCAGAAATTTGTGGGTAAGGCCACATTTGATGCATTGGCTTCGGAACCAGTTAGGACTTCGATCTTCGATGATTCTGACCCGATTCCTCATACGACCTTGGGTCAAAGTGCTGACCTAATTGTTGTAGCACCTGCAACTGCGCGAAGCATCGGAAGTTATGCGAGTGGCATATCAGATGATCTCCTGACAGCAATTTTGGTGGCGACCCGAGCACCAGTCGTTGTCTGCCCTGCGATGCATACGGAAATGTGGGAACACCCCGCAGTACAGGACAATCTTGAGACGCTGAGAAGTCGAGGAGTGACTGTCGTTGCACCGGAAGAAGGACGCCTTGCTGGCGGAGACTTGGGGTCAGGACGTCTAGCGGACCCAGAAAAAGTGTTCGAAGCCATAACAGAGTTACTAACTAATGGAGACTTCAACGGACGAAAGGTTGTGGTTACGGCCGGCGGAACTAGAGAAGCCATTGATCCGGTTAGGTACGTTGGCAATCGCTCGACAGGTAAACAGGGTTACGCCATGGCCGAGGCAGCGCTCGCTCGTGGCGCGGAAGTGAGCTTGATTTCTACCGTCGACATCGAAGCTCCCAGCGGGGTTCATTTGATCTCTGTTGAGTCTGCTGCACAGATGTATGAGGCTGTTATGGAACGAGCTGACGCAGATGTGATCGTTATGGCAGCCGCCGTAGCTGACTTCCGTCCGGTCGAGAGATCAGACTCAAAAATCAAAAAAGATGGTGGACCTCCGGAGTTACGACTAGAAGCTACTGTCGATATTTTGTCGGAACTGGGGTCTTCGAAGTTGCCAGGACAAGTAGTTGTGGGATTTGCTGCCGAGACCGATGAGCTGATTGCTCACGCGACAACGAAGCTCGAGCGAAAAAATGTTGATGTCATAGTTGCCAACGATGTCTCGGCGCCAGAGGTCGGGTTTGCTCATGAAACAAACGAAGTAACTATCCTCGAAGCGGACGGATGTCAAAGACATGTTTCGCTCCGGTCAAAACGGCAGATAGCGGACGAAGTCTTGGATACAGTTGCAGAGATACTTGCTAGGTAGCTTGAAGTGCCTCTAGGGGCACTCTTTGGCCTAGCCTTAGCTTTGCCGGTCTAACAATCAGGAGAGATGGCGTGAGTCGATGGACTTTCACCTCGGAGTCGGTGACTGAAGGTCATCCCGACAAAATGGCAGATCAAATTTCTGACGCCATTCTTGACGCGATGCTTGAGCAAGATTCAGCGAGCAGAGTTGCCTGCGAGACAATGGTCACCACTGGTCTTGTTGTCGTGGCAGGAGAGATCACGACGAGCGGGTTCGTAGATATACCGGCGGTAGTGAGAGAAACAATTAATGAGATCGGATATGACCGAGATTCTCTCGATTTCAATGGCAGCACATGCGGAGTAATGGTTTCTCTTGACGAACAATCACCTGACATTGCCCAAGGGGTGAATGATTCTGAAGAGGTCAGAAGCGGTCAATCAGCCGAAGATGATGCGCTAGATCGCCAAGGCGCTGGCGACCAAGGGATGATGTTTGGCTACGCGTGTCGCGAGACCGAAGTGTTAATGCCTTTACCGATCCACGTGGCTCACCGAATGGCCGAACAGTTAACGGAGGCCCGCAAATCGGGTCAAGTGCCATACTTGAGGCCGGATGGCAAGACGCAGGTTTCTTTTGAGTACGAAGACGGGCGTCCTGTCAGGTTGAAGACGGTTCTAGTTTCGACGCAACACAACCCTGGTATTGACAGGGATGGGATGATTCGGCCCGATTTGATTGAGCATGTCATCCGACCAGCTGTCCCAGCTGAATTTGCCGATGACGACTTCGAAGTTTTCGTGAATCCGACTGGTAATTTCGTCGTCGGTGGACCAGTGGGAGACTGCGGACTTACCGGTAGAAAAATTATCGTTGATACCTATGGTGGCTACGCTCGACATGGCGGCGGGGCCTTTTCAGGTAAAGATCCATCCAAGGTCGACCGTTCTGCTGCTTATGCGACGCGTTGGGTAGCAAAGAATCTCGTTGCGGCAGGTGCTGCTGAGCGTTGTGAGGTTCAAGTTGCATATGCCATCGGCGTTGCTCGTCCGGTGTCGGTTTTAGTTGAAACCTTCGGTACCGAAAATGTTGATCCCGAGCGGATTACAGCTTCGATAAATGAAATTTTTGACCTTCGACCTGCAGCGATTCTTAAAGACCTTGATCTTCGTCGACCGATTTTCCAGTCAACAGCTGCGTACGGCCATTTCGGTCGTGAATCCTCCGGGGATTTGTTTACTTGGGAGCGAACCGATCGGGTAGATGACTTACGTTCGGCCTTGGGCCTGTAAATCTTCGGCTTGACTAGTCGAAGTCCCACCCGTCAAGCAAAATGGCACTGTGTCACAAGTAGTTCGAGTTCTACCAGATGAACCGGCTGTAGACCGAGAATTTGACTACCTGCTTACCGATGAGGTCGTTGAATCCTCTGAATGCACAGAGGTCCGGATTGGTACGGTTGTGCGTGTTGACTTACGCGGACGGCGAGTTCGTGGTTGGATAACCGCTTTAGATGTAAGGCCGCAACAGGGTCTGAAATTAAGTGCAATCAAAAAGATAAGTAGCTATGGCCCCCCGGCGGCCCTAGTTGACTTGGCTACTTGGGCAAGTAGGCATTGGTTGGGAAGCCGAGTGCACTTCTTGCGCACAGCTACTCATGACCGAATCGTGAGTTCTGTTCCTCAGGAGAAGTCGCCCCAATACACAAAATTCATTACAAATAGCCTGGCTGAGGAAGCTTTTAATCGTGGCGGAGCCGTCGTTCGAACCCCTCCAACGAGCGACGACGTCGCTATAGCAATTGCCGCAGCGACACAGGGTCAGGCTTTAATTCTCGTTCCCACCCTCGCCCGTTCTCAACGGCTCGCGGTAGCGATGAAGAGAGCAGGGATAGAGGTCGCCCTTTACCCGAAGGATTGGCGGGCTTCAGCTGGTGGGTCAGTAACCATTGGTACGCGATCGGCAGCTTGGGCGCCTATCGACCCACTAGACGCGGTGCTTGTCATAGATGAACATGATGAGGCCTATCAACAAGAATCTGCACCTACCTGGCATGCTCGTGACGTTGTGTTGGAGCGAGCTAGACGTAATGGGGCCCGGTGGGTAATAACGTCTCCCACGCCGTCACTTGAAGCGCTTACATGTGGCGCTCCTTTGTTGACTCCTGACCGGAGAACGGAACGAGCTGGTTGGCCAATTATCGAAATAGTTGATCTGCGTAGTGAAGCCCCGATGGCTGGATCGTGGTGTTCAGAGCAACTCTCGCGTTCGCTTCGAAATAACCGACGTGCTGTATGTGTCGTCAACCGTAAAGGTCGAGCCCGGTTTGCCTATTGCGACCAGTGCGGTGAATTAGCTAGGTCTGAAAAAACCGGCAAAGCTTTGGGTCTTGATGGTGACCGCCTGGTGCACCCCGCCGATGGCGACGATAGGCCTGCCGTTTGCTCGGCTTGTTCCTCTAGGAAATTTCGCAGAGTGAAACTAGGAGTGACGGGTGTAAGGGAAGAATTAGAACATATAGCCCGACGTCCTGTTACCGAGGTCGATGCTTCGACTGAAGTTTTGCCTTCGGACATAGATCTTTATGTAGGTACGGAGGCTATTTTCCACCGCATTGACAGCACCGATCTTGTGGCGTTTTTGGACTTTGATCAAGAACTTCTAGCCCCGCGTTATCGAGCCGCTGAAGAAGCGATGTCGCTGATCGCGCATGCGGCTCGTTTAGTGGGTCCGCGAGAAAATGGTGGCCGTATCTTGATTCAGACGAGGGTGCCTCAACACCCGGTTCTTCAAGCCGTAATCAACGCTGACCCCGGCTCGGTAGCTCGAACCGAATTGGAGATGCGTAAACAGTTACGTCAGCCGCCTGAAGCTCATTGGGCAGTTATTTCGGGGGCGTCGGCTGCTGAGTTCGTTGAACGTCTTGGGAATCCCGATGGACTTGAAGTTATGAATGCGAATAACAAACGATGGCGGGTTCGCAGCGACGATCGCGAACTCATGTTGGAGATACTGAGCAATGTTGAAAGGCCAGCGGGAAGATTGCGAATTGAAATCAACCCACTTAGAGCCTGATCGATTGACACAGGTAACCTAGGAATCACCATGAGTTATCAGATACGTGTGATGGGCGACCCTGTCCTCCGTCAAGAAGCCAAACTAATCGATGACATAGATGGACGAATTGTTCAGATGGTTGATGACATGGTCCCCGCGATGTATCAAGCAGAAGGAATCGGATTAGCTGCGCCGCAGGTAGGAATTCAAAAACGACTTTTCGTGTATGACATTGGGGAAGGTTCCCAGACACTGGTGAATCCCGAAATCATTGAATCCGACGGTGAGTGGACTTTTGAAGAAGGGTGTCTGTCCGTCCCCGGTTTGTCATTTGAAATTATTCGACCCAAGGAAGTTCACCTTGTAGGACGAGACCTTGACGGTAACGAAGTCTCAATTGAGGCAGATGAATTGTTAGCGCGGCTTTTTCAACATGAGCTTGACCATTTAGACGGAGTGCTTCTTCTCGATCACCTTGAACGTGATGAACGGAAGGCTGCTTTGCGCCGTTGGCGCGAAATTCATAGTTCGATACCTGGCGGGCCAGCATCTCCAGGCGAGCTATCGCTGCCGTGACTGACGGCTTACCGCTACCAGCAGAACACCCGCGTTCGCTGGTCTATTTCGGTAGCCCAGAGTCAGCTGTGCCGCCTTTACGGGCGTTAGCGGAAGCCGGTTTTGAGATTCCTTTGGTGGTTTCCATGCCTGACCGTCGGAGGGGTCGGCGAACAGCTCCTGTGCCTACAGCGGTTAAAGAAGCAGCAAGCCAATTAGGAATACCAGTGTCAGAAAATGTGGATGACGCCCTATCTGTGCAAGCAGACTGTGGTGTGGTGGTCGCCTATGGTCGACTTATTGAGCGGCATGTTTTGGCCCAGTTACCAATGATAAATCTTCATTTTTCCCTGCTCCCTCGTTGGCGGGGAGCAGCGCCCGTGCAACGTGCCATATTGGCTGGAGATAGGGAAACTGGAATCTGCGTTATGGCCCTTGAGTCAGAACTAGACACTGGTCCTATTTATCGAAGACAAGAAATCAAAATTGATGATGAGGTAACAGCTCACGAGTTGACTGAGCGATTAGCGGAGCTAGGGGCCCAGGAGTTGGTGGCCGCGCTTAGAGAAGGGCTGAAGGATCCCTTACCTCAAACCGGAGAGGTGACAGTAGCGGCCAAAATCCATAGATCTGACTTGAAACTTGACTGGAAAATTTCAGCGGTCGAGCTTGACCGCATCGTTCGGGTCGGAGGAGCTTGGACGACAAACGGATCGTCCTTGCTGAAAATTCATAAGGTTCGCGTTATCGATGGGTTGGGTGAGTCTGGAGTTTTAGTTCATGATCTAGTTGGCACCGGCAAGGGCCTTTTGCAGCTGCTGATTGTGCAACCAGAAGGAAAACCACGAATGGATGCACAAGCTTGGATTAATGGAGCCCATTTGGGCGCAAAATCTCGGTTAGGCACGTGAAAGGTCCTACTAGCCGCCAAGTAGCGGTCCATGCGTTGACTGAAATAGATGGGGGGTCGAGAGCCAATGTGGTGCTTGCCGCTCTTTTAGAAGACCAAGGTAAAGGTTTGAGTCAAAGGGATCGGGCTTTTGTTACCGAGTTAGTGCAGGGCACGACCCGCATGCGACGTGCCTTGGACCACCTTTTCAAACCTTTTGTGTCTAGGAATTTGGACCGAGATGTTTCGGCTGCACTTCGCTTGGGCGCGTACCAACTTTTTTACCTTCAAACCCCACCCCATGCAGCGGTTAACGACACTGTGGAGGCGGCTCCTCGACGAGCTCGTGGCCTGGTCAATGCTGTGCTGCGCAAAGTAGTGGATGCTGATCCACAATGGCCCGATGAGGCTACACAATTTAGCTACCCCGACTGGATTTGGGATCTGTTCGTAAAGACCTGGGGAGCGGACGGCCGAGCGTCGCTGATCTCGATGAATACGCCAGAACGACCGGCACCTAGGCCGGATGGATATATCCAAGGCCAAGCATCTCGTTGGGTGAGCGAAGCCGTTGATGAGGCTTCGCCGAAGGGAGGCACGCTAGTTGATTTGTGTGCTGCCCCTGGAGGTAAAACCACAGCGATGGGATCGGCTTGGGACAAATTGTGGGCGAATGAACTCGATCCTGCGAGAGCCCGATCATTAGAAAAAGTCATCAGGAGCTACCGACCTGGAGCGCAGGTAGTGGTTAGCGATGGTACGAGATCTCCCTTCACTGATGGCTGTGCAGATGCAGTCCTAGTTGATGCGCCGTGTAGTGGACTCGGAGCGCTAGGGCGGCGAAGTGATGCCCGATGGCAAATTTCGGAAAAGGCGATCGACCGACTAGTAGGAATACAAGATGCCTTGTTGGAAGAAGCATTGCGGATGTTGCGCCCGCAGGGAATATTGACCTACAGCGTTTGCACCGTCACCAGAGCCGAAACGTGTGATGTTGCTGAAAGTTTTCGTAACAGGCACGAAGAGATAATAAGTCTTGGTTTGTCGGGAGAGCATTGGCGGCAACACCACGGTGGAGGTCTTGTTTTGCCCCATGATTTCGGAACCGATGGCATGGCCATCTTTCAGTGGAAGCGTCAACGCTGAGGTTGAATCTATGCGTATTGGTTTGATCTCAGACACTCATATCCCAGAGGCAGGACCTGAACTTTGGCCACAGGCGTATAAGGCTTTCGAAGGTTGCGATGCCATTCTTCACGCTGGTGACATATATGAAATCTCGGTGATAGAGAAGCTCCAGGAAGTAGCTCCAACATGGGCTGCTCGGGGTAATGGCGATGATGGATCCTCCGGTAGAGAGATTCAGCCAGAACACGCTTTGCTTGCGTCGTCATGGGTGCACGATTTTGACGGTTTGAAGGTTGGTTTAACCCACCACATGCCAATTCCTGAGATGCCTACATATGGGGTTCTTGATGCTATTGATAGGCACTTTGATGGCTCCAAACTCGATGTTGTCGTCTATGGAGATACCCATGTTGAACACATCACGACGATCGATGGCGTGTTGTGCGTCAACCCTGGTTCACCCACCTTTCCTCATAATCTGAATGTGCAACTAGGCACCATTGGGTTTTTAGAGATTGAAAATGGGATAGCTGAAGCGTCGGTTTGGAGGCTGACAGAAAATGGCATTGAGCCGTTTGATTGGGATACCTGGGGGCGTCCTTGGTAAACCTTGGCTAACTTCGTAGTTGTTCACGTTGCTCTAAAAGAAAGATAAAGCAATGGATAAAGATGACTGGTTACTGAGCACTGTCGAAGAAGCAATTGATCCGTTAGAAGAGATCGTTGACCCGCATCACCACCTATGGGACTTTCCCGCTGGAACTTATCTTCTCCCCGAGTTGCATCTTGATACAGGGTCGGGGCACAACGTCGTGCAGACAGTCTTTGTCGAATGTGGTGCCGGATATCGAAACGACGGCCCGGAACACCTCCGCCCCGTAGGCGAAATTGAATTTGTGAGACAGCAAGCCGAAAAGTCCGTAGAGGTCCAGGGCGCAGAAATAGCTGGGATTGTTGGGTTTGCAGACTTGACGAGAGGAAACTCTGTAGAGGAAGTGCTAGCCGCTCAAGACGCTGTGGGCGGAGGTAAATTTCGAGGGATTCGTCATGCCAATGCGTGGGATGAGAGCGACCAAATACGTGAGTCGCATACCAAACCTCCACCAGGATTGTTGGGTCATGATGACTTTCGTGAAGGTTTCGCCAAGCTAGGTCAGATGGGCTTTACTTTCGACGCATGGATGTTTCATCCTCAAGTCGAAGAATTGGTTGACCTAGTCGCAGCGGTGCCAGAAACCCCAGTCGTGTTGGACCATCTGGGAGGTCCTCTCGGTATTGGTCCATATGTAGGTGTTCGAGATGACGTTCGCTCGGTTTTGCGACCCGCACTTGAGGCATTGGCCGAACACGAACAGGTCATGGTCAAGGTGGGCGGCATTGGGATGAGCATTTATGGAGTCGGACTGAACCGCCTTCCGGTTGCGCCGAGCTCAGAACATGTAGCTGATTTGTGGAGTGAGGACATACGTCATTGCGTGGAGACGTTTGGGCCGGATAGATGCATGTTCGAAAGCAACTTTCCTGTCGATAAGCAAGGTTGCTCATACACCGTTCTCTTTAATGCGTTTCAGCGGATTGCTGATGAAGCGGGATGGAGTCCTTCGGAGCGAGCGCAGCTTTTCGCTGGATCTGCTCGACGTTTCTACCAGTTAGATTTTTAGCTAGTGGCAAGGCCGGAGCTTCGATCTCCACCCTTAATGTTGAGATTCTCACTCTTGGAAGCTGGAGAGCTATTCGGATTTGTAGATGGCAATCGCAAGTGATGAAACGCTGCCTCGCAACTTTGAACTCCGACTAGAACTGTTTTTGGGAAGCAATTCAGTTTGGTTTAGAAAAGCGCATCCATAGAAGAGTTGAAACTGAACTCAGATAATTCCAGAGCTTGAGTTATCAAGAGTTGCCCATTGACTCGCATCATGGCCGTAAAGCAATTTGCACCCATCTTGATCGCGTAGATCCTTGAGTTTTCTCATCGAGGCCAACTGGAGATCATGGTCGAAACCAAATGGTGGCAA
>MDTG01180270.1_pt1 | contig 14937 bp, 8 predicted proteins | sample 811421 | NCBI WGS metagenome assembly MDTG01 (sample SAMN05326645, study PRJNA326480) | marine metagenome | isolation source: seawater | place: Pacific Ocean: South East | collected 2011
CTAGTCCTGGTGGGGGTATTTTACCAAACCGATCTTCTATATTTTTTTTGAATTTCATTAATTGCGGTTCATCTTTTATGGCACTGAGGTCATTGTAGAGCAATAATCTTTCATTTACTATGTTTATGTATTCATCAGGAAATAAGATCTCAAAATCAGTATCTACTTGTACTTCTTTAACATAGTTTTTCTGCGTGGATTTATTTTCATTTTCAAACAGCGTTTTGAACTCGTTTTCCTTCAATTCTTCGATGGCTTCCTCTAGTATTTTTTGATAGGTTTCAAATCCAATTTCATTGATAAAGCCACTTTGTTCTCCACCCAAAAGGTCGCCTGCTCCCCTGATCTCTAAATCTTTCATGGCAATTTGTATTCCAGAGCCCAGTTCAGAAAATTGAGAAATGGCTTTGATCCTTTTTTGAGCATCAGCGTCCATGGCACTCAGCGGGGGGGTAACAAAATAGCAAAACGCTTTTTTGTTGCTTCGCCCAACCCTTCCTCTCATTTGATGCAAATCACTGAGCCCAAAGCTCTGGGCGTTGTTGATAAAAATGGTGTTGGCATTTGGCACGTCCAGTCCGTTTTCGATGATCGTAGTTGCAATCAAAATATCTGATTGCCCTTCCATAAACCTTAGCAAGTTTTTTTCCAATTGCTTACCGTCCATTTGTCCATGACCAATCGCGATTCGAGCATCTGGAACCAATCGCTGCGCCATCCCTGCCACTTCTCTGATATTTTCAACGCGGTTGTGGATAAAAAACACCTGACCTCCCCTTTGTAGCTCATAGTGGATGGCATCCCTAATGAGGGATTCGTTAAACCGCACAACTTCGCTTTCAATGGGGTAGCGATTGGGGGGAGGAGTGTTGATTACAGAAAGGTCACGAGCCGCCATCAAACTGAATTGTAAGGTTCTGGGAATCGGAGTGGCGGTGAGGGTCAATACGTCTACATTGGTTTTTAAATCCCTGAGCTTTTCTTTGACGGCAACCCCAAATTTTTGTTCTTCGTCTACAATCAATAAACCCAAATCTTTAAATTTCACGGATTTATTGACCAATTGGTGGGTTCCGATTAAAATATCAATCCTCCCTTGTTGCAGTTCCTCTAATATTCGTTTTCGATCTTTAGCAGACCTGAATCGATTGAGGTAGTCTACTTTTACAGGCAGCTCAACCAATCTTTTTGAAAAAGTTTTAAAATGCTGAAATGCTAAAATGGTAGTAGGCACCAATATCGCTACTTGTTTGCTATCGTCTACGGCTTTAAAAGCAGCCCTTATGGCCACTTCTGTTTTTCCAAAACCTACATCTCCGCATATCAGTCGGTCCATGGGACGGTCCATTTCCATATCTACTTTTACTTCTGCCGTGGCCTTACCTTGGTCGGGGGTATCTTCATAAATAAAAGAAGCCTCCAACTCCATTTGGAGGTAGCTGTCTGGGGGGAAAGCATGGCCAATAATTTTTTTTCTTTTAGCATAAAGCTTAATCAGGTCAAAGGCAATCGCTTTAACCCGAGATTTGGTTTTTTGTTTGAGGGCCTTCCATGCCTTGGATCCCAGTTTGTGCAATTTGGGCACATGCCCATCTTTACCGTTAAATCTGCTGATTTTGTGTAAGGAGTGAATGCTCAGATACAGAATATCACCCTCACCATAGCTCAATTTTATGGCCTCTTGTTGTATGCCTTCTACGTCTATTTTTTGTAATCCCCCAAATTTCCCAATTCCATGATCGATGTGAGTCACATAATCCCCAATTTTTAGGTGGGTCAACTCTTTGAGGGTTAAGACCTCTTTTTTGGCAGAGACCGATCGGAGTTTGTATTTGTGGTAGCGTTCAAAAATTTGGTGATCGGTAAAACAAGACACTTTGGCTTCCAGGTCTTCAAAGCCCTCATAAAGCGGACATACATCTGTTTTGTAATGAACAGTATCTTCGTTTTCCTCCAAAATTTCAGTAAACCTCTTCCGCTGGCCTTCGTTGGAACAAAAAATATAGTTTTCGAAACCCGACTCGTAATTATCATTTAATATTTGGACAAGTCGATCGAATTGCTTGTTGATGGAAGGTTGAGGACTTTGTTTTATTCTGATGCGTTGTTGGGCTTTTAAGTGATCAGAGGGGTTGATCAGTACGGTGCTTTTTGTTTCCACCCCTATAAGCAGTTCTGTTTCAGTCATAAACAATATTTCAGGGGGATATTGTATTGTTGTCGCCAAACGCTCAAATTCCTTTTTAGCCTGCTCACCAAATTTTTTGATCTGATCCAAACAGAGATCAAATTGATCAAAAACCAGGCTACTTTGCGACGGTAGGGAATCGATTAACGACTTTCTTTTTTCGGTGAAGGAAACCTTGGAAGTGTTGGGCAACAAATCGATTTGTTCCAAAGCACCGATGGAAAGCTGGGTGTTGACGTCAAAACTTCTGAGACTCTCAATTTCGTCGTCGAAAAATTCGATGCGATAGGGATGCTGATGGGCATAGGAAAAAACATCGATGATCCCCCCCCTCACAGAAAACTCCCCAGGCTGACTCACGAAATTGACCCGCTCGAAGTCGAATTCAAAAAGGGATTCATTTATAAAATCCAAACTCAGAACATCTCTTTTTTTTATATTTAGTGTTTTCCGTTTTAGCGTCTGCTGAGAAATCACCTTTTCAAATAATGCTTGGGGGTGGGTAACGATTATTTTTTTCTTTTTGGAATGGCTGAGTTTGTTGAGTACATCTGATCGCATCAACACATTGGCATTGTCGATAGCCTCGGGACTGTAGGCTTTACGATAACTGGCTGGGAAATACATCACTTCCTTTTTTGAAAGGATTTCCTCCAGGTCGTTCAGGTGATAGGCTGCTTGCTCTGGGTTATCGAAAACAATTAAGAATGACCGGTCTAAATTTTTGAAAGCAGTGGCCAGTTTAAAGTTTAAACCAGATCCTACGACCCCTTTTATTTGGCAACAGCTATCCTCTAAAAGAGCCTTTTCAAGGTCTTTTTGGCTGGGGGTTTTGGAAATTTTATCAAACAAATGTTCGATATCCATAAATTTTATCAAATATAGTTTTCCTGGTTCATAAAACTGCCATGCCTTGCTAATTTTTCATTTTTATTTCCAGTTAATAATTCCTAATAATTTTAACCCCAACAAATACTCCAATATAGTATTTTAGTAATTGAAAAATAGGGAATGTATTTAATTTTTGACACCGAAACAACGGGACTACCCCGCAACTGGAAAGCTCCGTTATCAGATGCGGACAATTGGCCAAGATGTATCCAAATTGCTTGGCAATTACACGACGACAAGGGACGCTGCATTGCGCATGAAGATTATATGATATTCCCAGAGGGATTTACCATTCCTTATGATTCTGAAAAAATTCACGGCATTTCCACGGCCTTGGCGGAAAAGAATGGAATTCCGTTGGTGGAGGTTTTGGAGAAATTTCAGGTGGCATTAAAACAATGTGAATTTGTTGGGGGTCATAATATATCATTTGACCTTAACATAATGGGTGCAGAGTTTCTAAGAATGCAAAATAACAACCCCTTAGAGGCGCTGCCTATCATCGATACTTGTACTGAGGAAACTGCAGCCCTATGCCGGTTACCTGGTGGCAGAGGTGGTAAATTCAAACTCCCTACCTTGGGAGAACTATATGCCCATTTGTTTGGTGCGGATTTTACCGAGGCCCACAACGCAACTGCTGACGTTGAGGCTAACGCCCGTTGCTTTTTTGAGCTTTTTAGAAAACGACAAATCCTACCTGCATCCATAAGAGAAAGGATAGATCTTTTACAGACATTGGAAGCAGCTTTGGAGGCGCCCGTTGAACTGATCGGTCTCAAACATCAAAATTTAAAATCGGTTGCTTCCCAATTGGCCCAACAAGCCAGTGAAGCTCAGCTAACGCAGGTCCCTGATTTTCCCTTAAAGCAGGAGGCTTTAGCTGATGCCCCATTTGTTCACCTTCACACCCACTCCCAATATTCCGTGTTGCAGTCCACCTCCAGTATAGTTGAAATTGTAAATGCTGCAGCCAATGATCGCATGCCAGCTGTTACCCTCACCGATCACGCAAATTTGATGGGGGCCTTTCATTTTATAAAAGCGGTTAACAAACACAATGATTCTTTGGAGGAGGGGCAATCCCCACTAAAGCCCATTCTTGGATGTGAGTTTTTTGTTTGTGAAGACCACCAAGATCGATCCCGCAGAGACAATGGTTATCAAATTGTTTTTATTGCAAAAAATAAAAAAGGGTATGAGAATCTTTCCATAATGAGTTCTATTGCCTATACAAAAGGCTTTTATTATGTGCCCCGAATTGACAAGCAAATTATAGAAACCTATAAATCACATTTAATTGTACTGACGGGAAATTTGAATGGTGAGCTACCCTCAAAAATTCTCAATTTAGGGGACAATCAAGCTGAACAGGCACTTCAATGGTGGCATCAACAATTTGGCGATGATTTGTACATAGAACTGATGCTACATCAGCAGGAGGACGAAAAAAGGGCCAATGAGGTAATGCTTCGGTTTGCAAAAAAATACGACATCAAAACTGTAGCCACCAATAATTCCTACTACACCACAAAGGCGGAAGCCAATGCCCATGACATTTTACTCTGTGTAAAAGAGGGTGAAAAACAAGCGACACCTATAGGCCGTGGCCGAGGATTCCGATTTGGTTTTCCCAATCAGGAATACTATTACAAATCTCAGTCAGAAATGAAAGCGCTTTTTGCCGATCTTCCTGAAGCGATCATTAACATTGCTGGGCTTATTGAAAAAGTAACGCCTTTTGATTTGGCTCGTGAGGTTTTACTTCCTGAATACGAGATCCCAGAGGATTTTTCTATTTCCAATACTCAAGATTCCAAAGAGAGGGAAAATGAATATTTAAGATTTCTCACTTTTGAGGGGGCCAAAAAACGTTATGGAACCTTGAGTAAGGAAATTGAAGAGCGCTTGAATTTTGAACTCGAGGTAATTGCTAAAACGGGTTATCCTGGCTATTTTTTAATTGTACAAGACCTAATTGGTGCAGCGAGAAAAATGGACGTTTCTGTTGGACCGGGAAGGGGTTCTGCTGCGGGTTCAGTAGTGGCCTACTGTCTGTGGATAACGAATTTGGATCCCATTGAATACGATTTGCTATTTGAGCGTTTTCTTAATCCAGACCGGGTGAGTATGCCCGATATTGATATTGATTTTGACGATGAAGGAAGGGGTAGGGTCATGGACTATGTAATCGAAAAATATGGATTCAACCAAGTGGCACAAATCATTACTTACGGCACAATGGCTGCGAAGTCCTCAATTCGGGATACCGCCCGAGTACTGGACCTGCCACTAGGTGATGCGGATCGCATTGCAAAGTTGGTGCCCAACATCAAATTGGCCAATATTTTCACCCTCGATGATGCAGCGCTGAAAGACAAACTAAGATCAGATGAGTTTGGACAAGTAAAAGAGCTCCAAGAAATATTCCAAGGGGACGACTTGGCTGGACAGACTTTACAACAGGCCAAGGTTTTGGAGGGTTCACTCCGCAATACAGGAACCCACGCCTGTGGCGTGATCATTACCCCAGACGATATTACAAAGTTTGTTCCAATCGTAACGGCAAAAGATTCTGACTTATCGGTAACTCAGTTCGACAACTCCGTAGTTGAAGAGGCTGGCCTACTGAAAATGGACTTTTTGGGACTCAAAACTTTAACTCTGATAAAGGACACCGTTAAAATAACCCAATACCGTCACCAAACAGAATTGATACCGGACGAATTTCCTCTCGATGATGCCAAAACCTATGAACTGTTCCAAAAAGGAGAAACGGTGGGGATTTTTCAGTACGAATCATTGGGAATGCAAAAGTATCTCAAGGACTTAAAGCCAAATGTTTTTGCAGATTTGATTGCCATGAATGCCCTCTACCGGCCAGGTCCATTGGAGTACATTCCCAGTTTTGTAGCACGAAAACAAGGCCAAGAGGCCATCACCTACGACCTCCCAGAAATGGAAGAATACCTTAAGGAAACTTATGGCATCACCGTTTATCAAGAACAAGTAATGTTGCTCTCACAAAAATTGGCTGGGTTCTCCAAGGGGGAAGCCGATCTTTTGCGTAAAGCAATGGGTAAAAAAATATTTGCCCTGTTGGACAAACTCAAACCCAAGTTTATTGAAGGAGGGGAGGCCAACCAGCATCCAAAAAAAATACTGAATAAGATTTGGAAAGATTGGGAAGCTTTTGCCTCCTATGCCTTTAACAAATCTCATTCCACTTGCTATGCATGGATCGGCTATCAAACGGCCTATCTAAAAGCCCATTATCCAGCAGAATACATGGCGGCAGTGCTTTCCAATAATATGAGTGATATCAAACAAGTTACCTTTTTTATGGAAGAGTGCCGAAGAATGGGAATTCAGGTATTGGGGCCAGATGTCAACGAATCTTTTTACAAGTTTACCGTAAATGAGGACAATGCCATTCGATTCGGAATGGGTGCCGTGAAGGGAGTGGGAAAAGGAGCTGTTCAGACCATTATTGAAAACAGAAAAACAGGGCGCTACCAAAATATTTTTGATTTGGTAAAAAAAATAGACTTGAGGGCCGCCAATAAAAAAGCCCTTGAAAACTTAGCATTGGCAGGAGGCTTTGATTCATTTAAAGAAACCCACAGAGCGCAGTATTTCAATCCTGATGGGGATGGTGTGTTATTTTTGGAAAAAGTCATCCGTTTTGGTGCGAAATATCAAGAAAGTCAAAATTCGGCACAAACCAGTCTCTTTGGAGAAACTGCTGATCAGGTCTATCAGGAATTGATCATTCCACCTGCGAAGCCATGGGACAACTTAAGCCAACTCAAAAAAGAAAGAGCTGTGGTCGGCATCTATATTTCTGGTCACCCTTTAGACGATTTCAAAAAAGAAATGGAGTGGTTTACTAATGCCCAAATGATGCAATTAAAAGACTTAAAACCTTGGGTCAATAAAACCCTTGCTGTAGCAGGAATCGTAAACGATATTCAACACTTGGAATCCAGAAACGGCAGAGGATGGGCGAGGTTTTCCGTAGAGGACTTTACAGATCAATTTGAATTCAGAATTTTTGGAGAAGAATACCTAAAATTCATACACTTTATCACCATTAATCAGTTTATTAGGATTAAAATAGATGTGAAAGAAGGCCGGAGAAATCAAGAAACAGGAAGGGTTGGAGATCCACGGATTCAGTTTGTTGCGTTTGAAATGCTTCACGATACTTTATCAAAAAATTCAAAAAAATTGACTTTGCAATTGGATATCCGACAGTTAGAATCGGACCGTATAAAGCATCTAAAAAAAGAACTAAAAAGTTTTAGGGGAGATAAACCTTTATATTTTGATGTAATCGATCCCAAAAAACCATTAAAACTAACAGTCCCCAGCAAGAAACAAAAAGTGGCCATTTCTCAAAAATTATTGACAGTTTTGGATCAAAATGAGTGGCACTACAAACTGAATTGATCTTCTATTGAAGTTGAAAATAATCAGATAAGTAAATTTAATTCGATCAGAAGACCCCACTTTTTTTAAAATTATTAATTTTGGATCAATAAAACATACATAAATGGCTTTAGAGATTACCGACACAAATTTTGAAGAACTGGTATTAAACGCAAATAAACCTGTCATTGTTGACTTTTGGGCAGCATGGTGTGGACCTTGTAGGATGGTAGGACCTATCATCGACGAAATCAGCCAAGATTATGAAGGAAAAGCTGTTGTCGGTAAACTTGATGTAGATCAGCATCAAGAATTTGCCGCAAAATATGGGGTTAGAAATATTCCTACAGTACTACTCTTCGACAAAGGCGAGTTGGTGGGAAGACAAGTCGGTGTCGCACCAAAAAAGGCCTATGCCGATGCTTTGGATGCTGTACTCTAATATTTAAGCATTACACTTGATTTTTTGTTGAACGCCTCTGCATTCAACACCCTTTTCATCTTCTTTTTTGATACAACGTTTTGCTTAATTATCTTGAGTCATCCTTTTGAAAGATATTTTTTTTCATTTTCTTTGATTGCTCCTATTTTAAGGAAATAATATGCTATTTTAAAAACCAACAAATAAGTTTAAGACCATCCATGATTCAGATCAGCAATAATATCAAAATACAGGACTTAAAAGAAAAAATAAACCAACTCTGGACGCTTTCTGGAGAAAAAATCAACAGAATAGCCGCTGAATACGATGAGATCCAAGGGGCTCCTGTGTTTACCGTAAATGGTAAATATGCTACCCGTGGCTGGACCGAATGGACCCATGGATTTCAGTTTGGGTCTGCTGTTTTGCAGTTCGACGCAGTTGACGACAACCAATTTATTGATTTGGCGAAGAGACAGGTGCAGGATAAAATGGCAACCCACGTCAGTCATACCGGAGTGCACGATCATGGGTTCAACAACTTGAGCACTTACGGAAATTTATTACGATTGATGCATGAAGGAAAAATTCCACACAATGAATGGGAGGCTCATTTTTATACTCTGGCCATTAAAATATCTGGAGCTGTACAAGCCTCGCGATGGACCGATCTCTCAGAAGGCGGTTTTATTTGCTCTTTCAATGGTCCGCATTCCTTGTTTGTTGATACCATCCGTTCTTGTAGGATTTTGGTGGCCAGTCACTTGATGGGCCATTCCCTTCACGGTGAAGGAGACCGAAAAATTTCATTGTTAGAACGCGCGCTGCAGCACATTGAAGCGACAGCCAAATATTCAATCTATTATGGCGAGGGCAGAGACCATTATGATATTTGGGGAAGAACAGCCCACGAGATTATTTTCAACACCAATGACGGACAATTCCGATGCCCTAATGCCCAACAGGGTTACTCTGGATATTCTACGTGGACGCGTGGACTGGCGTGGGGTATGCTCGGTTTTTCAGAGGAATTAGAAGCCTTAGAATTGGTGAATAATGACGAATTGACTGCGCTTGGAGGCTTTGATAAAATTGAGGAAATGATGCTTAAAGGCGCCAAAGCTACTTGTGATTTTTACATCGAACACACTCCCAGCTGCGGGGTGACCTATTGGGATACGGGAGCGTCTAACCTCCACAAATTAGGAGATTATCTCGGTCGCCCTGCAGATCCCTATAACGACTGGGAACCCGTGGACAGTTCCGCTGCTGCCATTGGAGCTCAGGGGCTGCTGAGACTTGGAAATTACCTCAGGAAAAAAGGTCAGAAAGACGCGGGAGATAAATATTGGCAAGCAGGTTTAACCGTTTTTAATTCACTCCTACAAGAACCTTATCTCAGCACCGATACTAATCACCAGGGGTTATTGTTGCACACCATTTATCACCAACCTAATGGATGGGATCACATTCCCGATGGAAGTAAAATTGCTAATGGTGAGTCTTGTATGTGGGGAGACTATCACTTTAGAGAATTGGCGCTGTATGTTCAAAAAATGATAGCTGGAGAATCCTATTACCAGTTTACTAATTGCGTTAAATAATTAACTATAGATGAGGTCATTAACAAATTATTCTAAGCTTTGTGTTCATACCCAAACCAATAAACCATGGACGATAGAGGAATGTATCACCCAATATGCTGCAGCAGGAGTCAGTGCCATTTCAATTTGGAGACATTTACTGGAAGGAAAAGACTTGTCTGAGATTAAAGAGCTGCTGATCAAGAACCAAATGGAGGTGGTGGCTCTGGTTCGTGGCGGTTTTTTTCCATCCGTTGATGACAAGCAAAGAGCATTGGTATTGGAGGACAATCGTTTGGCGATGGAGCAGGCTACTGCACTGGGGGCTCCACAGGTAGTTTTGGTTTGTGGCGCAGATCCGAATCAGTCTTTAAAAGTGTCCCGTCAACAAATAAAAGAAGGTATTATTGCATTGCTTCCGCAAGCAGAACAATTGGGCGTAAAGCTTTCAATAGAACCATTACACCCGATGTATGCAGGGGATAAGTCTGCTATATCGTCTCTTGGACAAGCCAATGATTTGTGCGAGGAAATTGACTCGCCATGGGTAGGTGTTGCCATTGATGTTTACCACCTTTGGTGGGACGATCAGTTGGAAAAAGAAATCTACCGGTGTGGAAAATCAGACAATATCTTTGCTTTTCATGTTTGTGATTGGCGAGTTCCAACAATCGATTTTTTAACCGACAGGGGCCTTATGGGGGAAGGCTGTATTCCAGTAAAACAGATTAGAGAATGGGTTGAGAAAGCAGGTTTTGATGGCTACAATGAGGTAGAAGTTTTTTCAGAACGTTTGTGGGCTCAGGACCAAAAGCTATATTTGGAACATATTAAAAAAGCATATTTAAACCACAGTTAACAATAAAAAATGAAAATACATAATATTGGAATTATAATGAATGGGGTGACCGGTAGAATGGGCACCAACCAACACCTCATACGCTCCTTGGCGGCCATTGTAGGCCAAGGTGGTGTTAAAATAAGCGATAATGAAGTGATAATGCCCGATTTGGTGCTAGTGGGGAGGAATGAAAATAAGCTAAAAAACTTGGCAGAACGAACCCAAGTGAAAAACTGGACTAAAGATTTAGACGCTGTTTTAAATCAAGATCATTATCAGATCTATTTTGATGCTCAAACCACAGGAAGGAGAGCGGACGCGATCCATAAGGCTGTTGCAGCAGGAAAACATATCTACTGTGAGAAACCAGTAGCAACTTCTACAAAAATCGCATTGGATTTGCACAGCGCATGTGAAAAAGCTGGGGTAAAACACGGTGTAGTACAGGACAAACTTTGGCTTCCTGGAATGATGAAGTTAAAGCGATTGATCGCCACTGATTTTTTTGGAGAAATTTTGTCCGTGAGGGGAGAGTTTGGCTATTGGGTTTTTGAAGGCCATACAGTACCAGCCCAACGACCCAGCTGGAATTACCGAAAAGAGGATGATGGAGGTATTATCGTTGACATGCTTTGCCACTGGAGGTATGTGTTGGACAATATTTTTGGGTCGGTCAAAGGTGTTTTCTGTATGGGAGCTACCCATATTCCGGAACGCATCGATGAAAATGGACAGCCCTTTAAATGTACTGCTGATGACGCCGCATACGCTATTTTTGAGTTAGAGGGAGGGGTCATCGCCCAGTTCAATTCTTCTTGGACTACTCGGGTCAGAAGAGACGACTTGCTTACCCTTCATGTTGATGGAACCAAGGGTTCTGCCGTAGCTGGTTTGAGAGATTGCTGGACCCAACATTACGGAAATACTCCAAAGCCTGTTTGGAATCCAGACATACCCAACCCCATCGACTTTAAAGCAGGATGGACCAAAGTTCCTGAGCAGGAAGATTTTGATAATGCCTTTAAGGCACAATGGGAACTCTTCCTCAAACACGCCGTATTGGACACGCCTTTTCCTTGGAACATGATGGAGGGCGCAAAGGGAGTCCAGCTGGCCGAATTGGGCATCGAAAGTTGGGAGAAAAAAACCTGGATTAGCATCCCTAAATTATAATGAAGCCTGTAGCACTCATAACGGGGGGCTCCCGTGGCATTGGTCTGGGGATTGCTCAAGCACTCCTGGAAAAGGGGTATCGCATTGCCATCAATGGTGTTAGACCTGCCAACATGGTGGCGTTAACCCTTGAGGAGCTCAAAAGCAATGGGGGCGAGGTAATCTATTGTCAGGGAGATATCGCTAATGGAGACGACCGACAAAAAATGATCGGTGATATAAAGTCCAAATGGAACCAACTGAACCTCTTGGTCAACAACGCAGGAGTGGCATCAAGAGAGCGGAAAGATATACTCGAAGCAGAGGAAGATAGTTTTGATTGGTTGATAGGAATCAACCTAAAAGGGCCCTATTTTTTAACCCAGCTCGCCGCCAATTGGATGATCGACCAAAAGAAATATAAACCACAAGATGATTTTTCAATCATCAACGTTTCTTCTGTTTCAGCCTCCGTGGCATCTGTTAACAGAGGGGATTATTGTATTTCAAAAGCAGGGATGAATATGACGACAAAACTGTGGGCCGCGCGATTGGGAGAATTCAACATCCCCGTTTATGAAATTCAACCTGGCTTGATCAAAACAGACATGACCGCTGGAGTGACAGAAAAATACGATAAATTGATTGCTGGAGGACTCACCTTGCAAAAGCGATGGGGCTATCCCGAGGACATCGGCAAAGCAGTCGTTGCTTTAGCAGAGGGAATGATTCCTTATGCTACCGGTCAAACTATTAATATTGACGGTGGGATGACTATTAAAACCCTTTAATTATGAATTATAAAAGCGCTTGGAGATTTATCGTTATTGCAGTTTTTATTTGCTCTATTGTTCAGTTTTCTCCCTGGGTTTTGGATAAAAAAACAAATGCCCCCTATTTTCTTGGCATGCCTTTTACCCTTTGGTTTGGTATTTTAATAAGCCTACTGATTGTGTTGTTAACCGCATTAGGCGGTTATGTTTTTTCTCGACTCAAATCAGATGAATTAAAAAAAGAATAATATGTTGACTTACCTTTTAATTATTGGCGCAGTTTACATTGGCATTTTGATGTTCTTCTCTTGGAGGACAAAAAAACAAATAAAGACTTCTTCAGATTTTATGTTGGGGGGGACAAAGATTGGTGTGCTCATAGGATTGATGACGTTTGCTGCCACCTTGTTCAGTACATTTACCCTACTGGGGATGCCAGATTTTTCGAGGTCGAATGGGGTTGGTGCATGGATTTTTCTCACTTTTTCCGATGCCATCATGGTGTTTTTGATTCTATGGTTTGGCTTTTACTTGAGAAAGAGGGTGGGTCAATCAACCTATCAAGGGATGTCGGCATTGCTACAGAAATGTTATCAAAACAAAACGGCTGGTTATCTCTATTTCACCGCAGTTTTCTTGTTTTTGATTCCCTATATTGCCATTCAAATTAGAGGTGTGGCCATATTTTTAGTGTCTGCTTTTCCAGGTTTTATTCCCGTTTGGGGATGGTCTATAGGTATTGTATTAATCATATTGATTTATTCAGAATTGGGAGGGCTCAAAGCCATCATTTATGCCGATGCCCTGCAAGGCACGCTGCTGATGATTGTGGTATGGATTGTGGCCTTAAACTGTTTGAATAAAGTTGGAGGTTGGGAGACACTTTTTGAGAAGGCAGCAAGAGTGAACCGAGATTTACTGTCCACACCGGGACCAATGGGACTCCTGAGTCCACAATTTTTAATCGCTTCAGCTTTGGCCATTTTGATGATACCGGTTACTCAACCCCAGTTGTCTACCCGCTTGGTGATCATGAAAAACTATAATGCATTAAAAAAAATGGCGACTTCTGTTGGTTTTTTTGCAATGTTGGTTATCCTTCCCACCATCATCATCGGAATGTACGGGGCCATTTATTATGCCGATGCCAGTACTGCTGATTTCTTGGGTGGTGTGCTGCTGGAAGAGCAACATGAATTGATTGCGGCCTTTATTATCATCGGCTTGTTTGCCGCCGCTATGTCAACTTCCGACTCTCAACTTTTTGCCATGGGAAATGAGGTCAAAGGCCTCTTGGGTTTAAAAGAAGATGACAATCTGTGGCCCATAAGAGTTGTGATTTTGCTGTTTGCATTGTCGGCATTGGTTTTTTCATTATTAAGTTCCGATGAATTGGTGCTCTTGGCCCGATTGAGTTTTTCTGGAACAGCCTTGATGGGCCCTATGATAATGTTGGGGATTTTCTCTAAGCGACCTCAAGGAGTGGTCATGATTGTCTTATCCGCGTTGGCACTTTTTATTTTTATATTGTCCAATTTAGGATGGTTCCCAAAACATATTTTTTCTTTAAGAACGGATCTCTTTCTCATGATGGCACTCGGATTTGCTGCGATTTCGAATTTCTTTATGCTAAATCCCAAGAATAAGGGTTGATTTTTAACTCCCTGAAAAGCTGTTTTTTTTAAGACATATAATTCCTTTTCTACAAAATCAAAGATTTCTTTTAAAGGCATTTGTTTGGCAAAATAAAAATGCAATGTATATTTACGTTCTCAATAATTAAGGTCTGGTAGTTCAGTTGGTTAGAATACATGCCTGTCACGCATGGGGTCGCGGGTTCGAGTCCCGTCCAGACCGCTAAAATTAAAAAAACCTATAAGTCAACACTTTAGGGGTTTTATTCTTCCAAATACGGAAAAATAGGTCGACAAATTCAGATATAAGCAACTTCAAATTATAATTGTTCGCGCGAACTTTTATAACTATCAATGATCATGTTTCTACTTAAACTGATGAGTGTAAATTATTTTAGTAATTTAAATTTTTATCAACTCCAATATATATGAGAATTTTTCTAGTTATTACTCTATCATTTTTTATATCATGTGGAAAAGATGATTCATCTTCTGAGGTTACACCTAAATCAAAATATACACTTTCAGTTACTTCAAGTGATGGAGGAACAGTATCTCTATCAGGTGGAACATATAATTATGGTGAAAGTGTAACTATTACAGCTACTCAAAATTCAGAATATATATTTGAGAGCTGGTCTAATGGTTCTACTCAAAATCCTCTAACTATAACTGTAAATCAAAACCTAAATTTGAATGCTAATTTTGTAAAGAGGAAATATCCTTTAACAATTAACATCCAAGGAGAAGGAACAGTTAGAGAGGAAATAGTTTCTTCTGCTAGATCTTCAGATCCAACAGAGTATAATTCTGGAACAGTTATAAGACTAACAGCAAATGCCTCAAGAGATTGGGTTTTTGAAGAATGGACAGGCAGTGTAACAGAAACTATATCAGAAATTACAATAACATTGGATAAACCCAAAACTGTAAATGTTAGATTTATGAGGTATTTTGATTACAATCAGCCTTCATATTTTTTTCAAAATAATCCAATTTGGATTGATATTTATTCCCTAGTAA
>MDTG01295362.1_pt1 | contig 14936 bp, 11 predicted proteins | sample 811421 | NCBI WGS metagenome assembly MDTG01 (sample SAMN05326645, study PRJNA326480) | marine metagenome | isolation source: seawater | place: Pacific Ocean: South East | collected 2011
AACTTTCTTGAATAGGCCAATCATAAACAGCGCCATGCCTGAGAGACCAAGTACCATGAGGCGCCGCCACGGAATGCCGCGTAAAATCCGCTGTAGCTGCCTGTCGACATCATGGTAGCGCACAATTGGGCCCGCGATTAGCTGCGGGAAGAATGTGACATATGCTCCGTAAGTCCAGAGGTTTGGTCGAACAACGCCTCCACGATACTGATCAACTAGATAGCTGATCTGCTGGAAGGTGAAAAACGAGATGCCTAGTGGCAGGATGATCATGCCAAAAGTGGAGTCGACAAATTCTTCATTGAAAGCAATACGTGCCACAAAAATGATGTATTTGAACCAGAATAGGACTAAGAGATTAAAAAATATTCCGGCAAACAGGAGATAACGGCCCTTAATCTGTTGGCACACCAGATAGTTAAGAAAAATACTTCCGACCAGTAGAAAAGTAAAAACAGGGCTCCAATAGGCATAGAAAAGCAGCGATAGTAGGAAAACAACCATCGTATTAAGTGTCGGTCGCAGCAGGTTTGTTAAATAGAAAGCAGTCAACGCTAGTGGCATAAATAGCGCTAGGAAGTCATAAGAGTTGAAAAGCAAAAAATTATCCTCAACTGCTCACTATAGTAACCCTATAACAATGCCTGAAAGCGAAATACAAGAGCACTGGTGAACTTCTAAAACATATAAGTTGGTCACTGAAATTTTAACGCCAAGTCACCTACCGCCAAAAGACAAAACTCCTAGCTTTGCTATTTATGGAAGTGTTTATCGGAGCTATTCTTGGTGAAATTTCTCAACGATCATTGGATCATTGGATCATTGTTAATCCTCGAAAAATACGACTAATTCAAGTTCCACCACGGAATTGCCTTCAGGGTACTGTCTAGCCCCCTATGTCTGGGCCATCAATCCGACCCCATGAGCGGAATTTTACTTTGCTCGGTTACGAGGAAGGCCAGTGAGCGCGGAGAGGGTTTTTGCAAGAGCTGGCTCTGCTCCTTGTGCATCTTTCTCATCGCACCACGAGAACCCCAAGTCTCAGTCAGCGTTTTCCGTGCGAAATGTCCATTCTCAAGGTGATCACGATTCCATTGCAAAAGGTATTTTGGAAAATTGAGATAATCCGTAAAACTCACTCGATCGTGACTTAGTACCCAGTCGTTTTCATAACCAAGCCATTTTATCGCCCCCACCAGCATAGTTGAAAGAAGCACGCCTTCGTGTTCGGACAAGTTTTGATGCCATGAATACTTGGATCGTGCGGGATCCAGCCCATTAACCGCGACCCGGTCAGCGGCGTTGCCTCCCCAGAGTAAGCCGCCAAACGTCGAGCTTAGAACGCGGTTGTCGAATTCTATTTCAAGCCACCGGAAGATTAAGTGCATGGCTATAGAGTTCAATCGGTGAAGCTCGTTGAGGTCAACCGCCAGGAATTGGTTTCTTTTTATTCGTGGAGCTGTCTTACTCAAAAGGAAGGCGTCATGGGAAAAAGAGGATGCAGTGGACAACAACTCTAACGGCGAAAGTTCCTCGACCGTCGAATTTGCACGAAATGCGACCACTTTCCTCCATGATTCCCAGTCCTGCCTTGGGTCGCGGGTCATGGCGATATAGAATAAATCGGGGAAGTCATCCAGAAGAACATCCCACTCATCGTTTCCATGCGGATGGTAGACTATATGTGTTATTTCGCGCCAGTCCTGTATTCCAAGACACATCAGGTAGGCAAAATGAATGGCTGAAAAGAATTCCCTCCTTGCTACGTTTAAATGGTCAACGTCGCACTCTTTCAGGACCTGCTTCACAGCTCTGACAAATGTCTCGACATTCAATACAATGTCTTGATTGCCTTCGGCACCGAATTTCTGGGTTACGCATACTCCAATCAACCCAAAAAATCCCTTGGAGCTGTCAAACAGGGCTGGGTGGTCGCCGAGGAAAACTTTGAAATACGCATCGATGTCTTCTATGCGTTCTGGTATCCTGTGATAGATCTGACCATGGTAGGGCAATGTGACTAGTCGCGGGTGACCATCGAAGAGGCTTTGCATCAATACAGATCCGGCACGGCCGACCGGGTTGATGACAACCAGATTAACCTCCTTTATTGTATTGGGCTTTCGTGTCATGGTTATTTTGAAACTCCTCTTGGCGGTCGGACTTTGCGCATCCCACGCCTCTATCCTACTCCACTAAAGATTGCCGGCCGGCCACCCGCCTTAGACAAGCTGTATGCGACCGGCGTTCACTTCGCCGGTGTAGTAATCCAGATCGCTTTCGCTATCGACTTCACCCCAACCCGGCACGGTTGGAACCGCCCGGATCTCGACACCTTCATTGATGAGCTGGGACAACAGTTGGGTCATGTCAATTTTGTCGCGCTTGTCGGGAGTGAAGCCGGACACATAGCGCTCGACCTCCCGCCATCCGGCAGGTGTGAATTTAAGTAAACCCATATACTGGCCGTTGATTTCATCAAGGGTTTTTGCGCGGCCGCCAATGGAAGTGACCCGACCTTCAGAATCAAGCTTGAACGTCTCGGCGTCCGACAGCGGGTCGGCAAAACGCGCGCGCCACAGTGGCTCCCATTCAGGGTCGAATGTGATCAACACATCGCCGACACCTTTGATGATGCGCCTGACGGTTTCTATGGGGTAGAAGATATCGGAGTAGCTGACGATACATGGTTCTTCGCGAAGCCAGCTTGCGGCGCACATCAAGGATGCAACCATGTTTGTCTCCGCCCACCGGGCGTTCTCAAAAACGGTAACATTACGGCCATCAAAGAATTCACTGCGATAACCGCCGACGACGGCAATATCGCGGGCACCGCCCGCGCCTAGCGCATTAAGCTGGAGGTCGAGCAGGCTCCGCCCGCCCAACTCGACGAGGCACTTGGGACGATCCTGCGTCAGTTTCATCATCCGGCTGCCGCGACCGGCGGCGAGTATGACAGCCTTCATGTGTTCTGTTCTCCCTCGAAGAATTGTCTTATCATCGATATGTCGCGCTCAAGGAAAGGACTCTCGCGTTCCGGGTGCCACATCATGCCATGGATCGGCAATGTCTCATGGCGCACCTCCTCGATGGAACCATCAGGAGCGCGAGCCGATGCGTAAAAATCGTCCGGCACCTCATGAAGCCCCCAATTGTGATAAGAGTTCACATCCCGAGCTCCCTTATCCGTGACCACCTGATGGCGTATCCCCGCATGGTCAGTGACAGGCGCCAATGTAACGCCTTGATGGTGCATCAGCATCTGCAGGCCACGGCACACTGCAAGCAGAGGACGGCGCGAAACAACGGCCCAGTCGATCAACATCTCCTCGGTTGCGTCACGCTCCGGCGATTCGCCGCCGTAGGAGGAAAGGTCGTTACCGCCCGTCAGTATTACACCGCAAGGCTGAAATCTCTCAATCAGTCCGGTTGCCATCTCGACATTATTTGGAATTTGCAGCACCAGAAGCCCGCACCTAGCCAACAGTTCATTCCAACGCTGGTCGAGTGCGTCCCTGTGCTCGTCGCGCCCGGCAATCACGTCCACTCTTTGACTTATGGCAACAATGTGCGTCATGCCAGTATTTCGACTCGTTTTGTCGCACAATCAAGATACAGCCGGTTGGCGCCTCGCCAGCGGTCGTAGAGCTTTTCGCCTGCGCCGATTACCGCCGGCAGGTTCAGTTCGCCGGCACGGATTGCCATGTGCGAGTTGACTCCGCCATAGGCGGTGACAAAGCCTGCAATGTCGTGCGAGAAAATCCAGTCGAAGCCTGGATCCGCGCTCGAAATGAAAACAATTGCACGATCTAGCGATCCCGGCGGTGCATCATGCCCACACACCGAACCTTCCGCCGTGCCTTGGGTAATGAAATTCGGCTCAGTGGGTTGGGTATGGAACTTCCACACTTCTTCCGGCTGGGAAATCAAGGACGGTAGCACAATACGCTGCGTTTCCGCGTAACGCGCACGTCCTTGGGAGATTGAATTGTGCAGCAAGGTCTCAGCATCACCGCTGCTCGTGTAGAGGTCCTTGATCAAGGACGCATCGAAGAATGACATGTCCTCGCGGCTCAATCCATAACGGGCCCCGTACTCGGTCAGAAGCGACAATGCGTCCGAGAGCGAGCGCGTAAAAATAAACTTGGCATGTTCACGTTTCTGGATTCCGGCCTGCAGAAACTCGAAAAGACTGACCACGTCCATGTCGAGTTCGTGCTTTCTCAACAGGTCGTCGATGCCCCGCATCTGCGATAACGACAACGCAAAATCCGGCGGTGGTGTGACGTCGTCGTCCCTGCTCTCACTCACACTCTCGCTAAAGTAACGCTCCGGACATTCATCATAGCGCGGTAAACGAATGTCGTAGGTACCAGGTCGCAGGTGCCCGTATTTTTCCAGGAACTGCGCCCGGCTGAGCCGCTTGAGGTCGCGCGACATATTGCCCGAGACGGTCTCCAGGCCTGCCATGAACTTGTCGGCCTGACGAGCCTCCAGTGCGCCGACGGCGACAAGCGATTTCAACATCTGGACGGCGATAAAGCCGGCGCGCGCAAGGCCGGCAAATGGCAGCGTTCCATATCGCTTGCAGTCCTCGATCAGCCAGTAGATACGGCTAACTAGGTCCATATCGGCCGAGCGCACGATCAGTTGACGCTCCGCGAGCTTCTCGATCTTGTCGCTGTCGGTACGCCACAGACCGGTTTTACGATTGATGATGCGGTTGGTCACGCGGCGCAGAGAATCCGCCAATTCGCCCAGATCACTATCGGAAAAGCCGGAACCTTTCAAACGTTCGAGTTTTTTCTCCAGATCGAACGTGTAGCACGAGACAACGATCTCGAACTCCACCTTGTCGTGTAGGATCGGAGCGGCGGCGAGCTGGTCGGTATAGCAGTCGACAAGACGATCGGCCAATCGATTGGACAGGTCCTCGGGGATGAATGAATTGAAGCTGACGCGGACGTCGATATAGGGCAACCCGTGAAACGACAACATAAGCGGGAAGCTTCGCAGGTTCCGATAGCCGTAATTGTGCCGCTGATAGGCCCAGACGTTGTCGGTGATCAGTTCGCGATAAAGGGAAAGTGCGAGTGTGCGCGGCCGGATGCCGATCATTTCCGCCGGATTCCAATCGGGCATCACTCCATAAAGCGTCCGGCGTCCGCATAGGTAGGCATGGGGGCGATTGGCCTGGTCGATTTTCTCGGCAATATTCTCTAGGAGTTTCCGGTGAGATTCAAGGCTCACCGGCTCATCATCGCAAATGGTGAGTGGACGAACCTGAAACAGATAAAGCTGGTCGTCCAAGAGGGCAAACTCGATGTCGAGACTGTCAACGCCCAGGAGGCTTTCAAGTTCGGCGGCAAGTGCTGCAACTTTGTCGAAAGGTTCCGGGCAGGGACATGCACCGCCCTTCCAATAAACCAATGTCTTGAGGTCCGCCGCCGCGCCACTTGTCACCGCAGTTGTATCGCCGGTTTCCTCGTAGTTGATCACGAGATAAGGTGCCGCGGTATTTGGATCACGGGTGAACGCCACGCCGCTGACCTGCGGGAAGAGCATAGGTTGAACAAAAACCTGATCATCCGGCGAACACGAATCGCCGAACGATTTCGCGACCTGGTCGATTGCTTCAGACAGCTTATCAAACGTCACGTTGCCTATCGAGACGAAGTGTCCGGCCAGGGAGTTGTTGGGACGGTCCTCAATGGCCGCCGCCGAACGCACAATAAGCGGCGTGTCGGCGTTCGCCCACGGAGCGGCAGAGATACGCGCAAAAACCTTGGTTGGGTTTTCCAGCCAATCGTTTACGTGGAAGAGCACCATGCCTAGAACCCGCGCCGTTGTTACAAACGGCATCAGGCTTTCAAGCGTCTCCGCCTTACCACGGAATCTGACATCCTCCCTGTTAGCGGTCTGGGTCATGGGGCCTAACAACTCCGGGCCGACCATGCCCGCGTCTTGTAGGTCGTCACAATTCCGTCCAATCCGGAAATTCGCTTTTCGACGGTTGCCATGAATGTCTCCCATAATTCCGGTCCAAGCTGGCGGCGCACGTCGTTGACCGACCGCCACACACCGAGATATTGGTCACACGTCTGTTCGACAGTATGAGATCCCTCGGTGTAGACGATATCGTCAAAGCGCCCAGTTGCCAGGAGGCGCTCGCTTAGAGTCTCGGTTATACCAGATGCCCCCGAAGATACGCGCTTGATGTCCGGTTTTAGCCGGGTGATTTCTGCCTCGATCTCCAGTAGCAAGGGGTTCAATTCGATATTGCGCGGATTCCAAAGAGCGACAAACCGGCCACCGGGCCTGATGATCCGGTGAAATTCTGCTGTCCCTTTATCAAAGTCCACCCAATGGAAGGACGAAGCCATCGACAGAAGATCAACCGAATGACTAGTGAGACCGGTGTCCTCACCCGATCCGTTGCGGTATTCGATGTTTAAGCCGGAGCAGTCTTGGGTCCCGAAACGGCGCATCTCTTCGTTTGGCTCAACGGCAACAACATGCTTTACCATGGCCGCCAGCATCCGGCTCCAAATACCGGTCCCAGCGCCAACATCGGCCGCTTCTATCTGCCCGGGCGATTTGCCAACCATGGCAAGAAGGGCGTCGCGCACCGTAGTTGAGTATGACGGTCTGAATTTTGAGTAATTTCCGGCAAGCGGCGTGAAATCACCGCGCTGCAGGTTTGCTTTTGTCATGATATTGCGGTTCCTTAAACAGCATTGAATCTGTGGCGATAAGATTGTCCCAGATGCTGGCAGCTGCCAGCGTCGGCGTTAAACTACCGTAGTTCTCGATAACGAGGTCGGGCGATTTTGGCGCCTCGAAGGTGTCATCCTCGCCCACCATATCAGCTATTTGGTTGCGGTATAGCGCTTTGGGGTCACGTGCACGACGCTGGTCGACCGGTACATGCAAGTAGATCTCGCAGTAGCCGGAGATGTTGGCGCGGTTCCAGTCGCGCACAGCATGAAACATGGAAATTGTAGCGCAGATGACAAGCAGGTCCTGATCCGCCAATTCACGGCACAGCCGGCCATAGACATGGGCCAGTTGACGGCGTTCGTGTGGCGTATGCCCGGCGTCCGGGGCGAGCACAGCGCGCAGCCGATCACCATCCAGAAAAACAACGCGAAATCCGTTTTCGAGAAGTCGATCACGCAAGATCGTGGCGACCGTTGTCTTACCTGCACCGGATAATCCGGTGAGCCAGTAAACGCGTCCCACCATTGCTGTCGTATCCCCATCATCGTTGCGTGAAGTTGATATTACCCGCCCTAAATCAACGCAAGCCAGGCACCGGTTAGGTGTTGAATTTACTTTAATAATTCCGTAGCAAATTTCACGACCATAGAGAAAGAAAAAAGCAACTCTGGATGGCACAGTTTTAGGGGGCTAAGACACTATTGCTTCAAACTTAGGCCTTGTGCTTGCAGCCTTTCAAAGTTGAAATTAGCGAAAGGGTGCAATTTACTAATGCGCTACCATTGGACTCAGCAGATGTATGGGTTTGATCTGTAAATAGGTTATTAAAATATCGCTAACGTCTCCATGGTTGACCTGAGGGTCGTCAATTTTCACGCCAAGCGGCTCAAGAGCGAAGATTATATTTGTTAGAAAAATTGTTGCGCCTTTAGATTTTCAGCTCTTCAGCCATTTGTTCAAGAGAGGCTACAACATCTTTTTCCGCCATTCGGCTGGTTTGATAAGTTCATCTGAAGCCAATTTCATTTTATGGGAAATTTCGTAGTCTTTTGTTGTCACGTTGCCGCACGGAAGGTTAACTGTTGGGGCGTATATCTACTTTTTGCACAGGAAAGCAACGCCGCATTTCCACTGAGCCCACCTTCAGCACAAATGAACATATGTATATGATATTGATCAATTAAGTTATTAGATGCACGAATTTTTGTTAGCCAAATATTACAGGGTGTTAGCGATGACTTTCTATCTTCACCGAGGTACATTGATCATACGCACAAAAAGCGACTTGACGGAAGGAAGCGGAGTAATTTTTTTTAACTTTCTAAATAAATCATACCCCGCGTTCTCATATATAACCAAAGTGCCCTGAAATGTACTTTTTGAACGTGCTAGAAAATATAATTGGTAGCTGTAGGCTGCCAGCGAAGAAACAACAAATGCAATAGTTTGCTTGTTCGTTTTAACTTTTGATTTTTTTCATAGCTATTTAAATCCTTCTTTAAAACAGGTATCACACAACTAATATCGAAACAGAATGCTCGTCTAAGGGTTAAACAATGAAAATAAATGTTCCCAGCTCAGTAGATATAGCGAAGTATTCTATTAAGGGTGGATCTAACAATTTAGAGCGGTTTTATGGACTCCCTGGTTCGGTGGAATTCTGTTCGAATTGCGTTTTCAGTAATCAGAAACCAAACTCTGAACAAGAATATAAACATACGGTAAAAACAAAGAAACCAACTCTAAGTTTCGATGATGAGGGAGTGTGTTCAGCCTGCTTAGTGGCGAAAAATAAAAAAGACATTGATTGGACTGAAAGAGAAGCCAAGCTTAAAGCGCTTTGTGATCGATATAGGAGCCGAAACGGCAGCTATGATTGTTTGGTGCCTGGCTCCGGTGGTAAAGACAGTTTTTATGCAGCATATAAGCTTAAATATGAGTATGGGATGAACCCGCTCACAGTCACTTGGGCGCCACATATCTACACTGATTGGGGCTGGGAGAATTTCAAGTCATGGATCCATGCCGGCTTTGATAACTACCTTTTCACGCCAAATGGGAGGGTGCATAGGCTCCTGACACGATTGGCTGTTGAGAAACTGTTTCATCCATTCCAACCCTTTATAATGGGTCAGATGTATTATCCCCCAAAGATGGCCGGAAAGTTTGATATTCCACTGGTATTTTATGGTGAAAACCCGACCGAATATGGGAATGAAAAAAAAGAAGATCAAACATCAAGCAAAGACCAGCGGTACTTTTCAACTTCACCTGATCAAGACGTTTTCATATCAGGAATGTCCACAGAAAGTTTGCGATCGCATTTTGGCCTAAGCAAACTAGATTTAGAGCCGTATTTGCCCATAACAGATCGAGATCTTCATCTTAAGAGCATCGACGTTCAATACTTGGGTTACTACCTCCCGTGGCATCCCCAAGAGTGCTATTACTTCGCATCCGAAAATGGTGGATTCAAAGCAGCCCCAGAAAGAACTGCAGGAACTTATAGCAAGTATAGCAGTATCGACGATAAGATAGACGACCTTCATTACTATACAACGTTTATTAAATTCGGGATTGGCAGGGCGACTTATGATGCATCTCAGGAAGTTCGAAATGGCGACATCACGCGCGACGAGGCCGTTGCCTTAGTTGCGAGATATGATGGCGAGTATTCAAACCGATTTGAAAACGAGGTTTTTGATTACCTAAGCATCACAGAAAAAGAGTTTGGAGCTATTGCAGGCCTTTTTGAACAACCCACCATGAATAAAGAACTTTTTGACCTGATTACAGATAAATTTAGATCGCCACACATCTGGCAACTAGTTGATGGATCGTGGAGCCTCAGAGAAACAGTATACTAGCCTTCGATCTGACCGACATTAGGTTACAAAAAGCGGATTTCCTATTGTCTGACAACTTCAGGACCCTAACTCGAGATATAGCTTTTCTGAAGAATGTAGAATGGAAGCGTTGATCCCGGCTTGTGATGTTGTCTGTAGCATGTTTTACGACTGCAGATTTGACGCATGTTACATCCATTGGTTTTCAAATGACGGTGGGTGTGTTCTGTTATCTTTGACTTAAAATAAAAGGCTTTTGACTGCTAGTTGGTGATTGTTGATGTTGAGTAATTTTCTGTTTTTCAATTCGACGTGGACCAAAAGGTGTTATTCTAACAAAAATTGGAAGTGTCCTAGAAAAGGGCATTAAACGCCTATGTTCGCATGCAGGTTGTAGAAAGGGCTAAGGCTTATCTCCCTGACCCTTAAACGACTTGTGGTGAGATCTTTGATCATATTTTTGAGTATTTTGAGCGTCCATGAAAAAACTTGAAAACATAAAGGTCGGTATATTTGGAGACGGAGCGTGGGCTACGAATTTAGTCCACTCGCTGAACAAACATCCTAATTATCAAACGTGTTTTATTGTAAAACGGTATAAAACTGGCAACGAACGATTAGAATTGTGCGCAAAAGAGTTCGAGATTCCGTTTTTTGAATTCAAAAATGTCAACTCAAAAACAGTAATAAATTTATTATCTGCATTTGAGGCGGATATTTTTTTATCGATGTCGTTTGACCAAATCATAAAAAAAGAATTGCTACAAACTCCCAATCTTGGATTTTTAAACTGTCATGCTGGTAGGCTTCCTTTTTATCGGGGCCGAAACGCGCTTAACTGGGCGATAATAAACGGTGAAAATGAGTTCGGTATTACAGTACACCTCGTTGATGAGGGAATTGATACCGGACCCATAGTCTTGCAGCGGGCCGAAAAAATAAACCCTGATGACGATTACGCAACTTTGTTAGGCAAAGCCCACACTCGCTGTCCGTTAGTTATGATAGAAGCCATTGATAAATTCATAGAAAATCCGTCTGATTGTGTGAACCAACATGAACTTTTCAATGCGCAATCTTATTTCTCAAAACGAACAATTGGTGATGAGTGGATAGATTGGAGCAACGGTTCACAGCAAATTCATAATTTGGTCCGTGGCATTTCATTTCCCGGCCCTTGCGCTCGAACAATATTAGATGGCAGGACTATCGCTATTCTGAAGACGAAATTAGCTTCGGGCTTTATTGATTATCTGGGAACTTGTGGACAAGTCATTGGCCGCAATCAGGACGGAGTTTTGGTGAAAACGGGCGACAACGTCCTATTTATTGAAGAATACTGCCAGGTTAGTGCCACGGGAAAACTCGATCCGGCCCGCAGGGCAGATATAGCGGTTGGAACTGTTTTGGGTTATCGCATAAATCACGAGATTTATGAGATAAATAAGAAAATAGAAGAATTACACCGGTTGATAAGAGAACAATAGACCAGCCGGTGAGCATGTACACGTAGATTGATTTCTCAATAACCAAGAATCGAAGGTTTTGGGCCTGCAAACCCAACCTTGTGAGCTATGTTATTAAAAAGTTTCAGTTCGCTAACGAATTACATACCTTTCACACCGATTCAATTTTACATTACTGAATTTGGGGACGGTAACACTGATTTTCTTAATGTAGCCTGAGAAAAATTTGCCTTATGCATCGGCAAAGGGTTTGTCGGTTAGATCACTGCTATTATTGGAGCAAACTTCTGTAACAAGAAGTAAGGTTATATTCGACTAACATCACAAATTTCATTGGGTATATTGTCAGGCATACTTTCAACAAGTGGGTTGGACTTCAAATTTTGATTAGTGGGTAGGGTTATTTTATGCAGCGAAACAAAAAAATTGAAATTTTTGCATCATCAGATACTGAAATTGTCGAAATGGCCGCTCTGTTTTTCGCTTTAGACAAATATTATGCGCATGTGCAACTCAGCTTCTTGGTTAGTGATATTAATACCTTTGGCGATAGTCGGCTCTGGCAGCGAATAGAGGAATACAAGAGCAAGGATAATTTAAATATCGTGGTATACGATATGGTAAATTTCGTGGAATTCGAACCCATCCCGTTTGAATCTGAATCTAGAATGATGGGGCTAATTGCAAAATTTTATTATTTGTACCTGCAGAAATGGTGGTTAAAGACTAGGTCGTTTAGAGTTAGATTCTTTTCAATTATTCGTTTTTTTAAAAATATTATAAAAGTCTGCGGCTTATATAAGTCCACGTATGAGTTTCACTTAGCCCGTTTTAAGTTAGAACCATGCAGCATCGCGCTTCTACCTGATAATGTTGTTGGGCCCATTTGGCCGCCGCTAACCAAAGCTTGTAAAAAGCTCAACATTCCAGTGATGGTGTTTCCATTTACAATATGTAATCAGGAAGAGGCGGTTCAGACATTAAGAAACAATGAAACCGTTTGGTTCAAAAACAACCCAGCAATATCGAGATATTTTCCTAAGTGGAGATATCAACATGGTGATATTGATATCTTGAGGGTGCCCTTTCCTCATATAGTTGCCCACAGTTTGTTGAACGTTGTGCCGTCTGATCCTTGGCATTACTTAAGTGGTGAATCCGACGTAATAGCTGTAGACAGTCCAGCTACTTACCAATATTTTCTTAGATCTGGCATAGCAGAATCTGAGATGCAAGTTACTGGATCTCTTCTGCAAGATCAGATGGCTCAAATAAAAAAAAATAAATCAGCAAAGTCGGCTGAAATTTTAAGCCAACTGAATTTGGATCCTGAAAAACCAATATTTTTAATCGGCGGATGCCCCAATCAATTTGGGTCTTCGACTGTGTATTGTGAGTTCGATGAGATGATAGAAGTTAGCAATGCTTTGCGAGAGGCATTGCATCCGTTGGTCACTAATTTCAATATTTTGGTGAGGCCTCACCCAAATTTTTTCGAGTTCGGAGAATTGCTCGCATGCGACTTCATTAGGGTCACTGATAAACCGACATATGAGCTTATTCCATTGAGCGCATGCTATTTGGCTTTTGCTTCAGCAACGATACGCTGGGCGTTGTTCTCATCTGTTCCTGTCATCAATTATGACATTTTTAATTATAATTTCTCAGAATATAAAAATCGGTCCGGTATTGCAGAAGTGAACACTTTGGATGGTATTACGGCCCAAATTAGACAAATTATTACAGATGAGCACCATCTCAAAAAAATGTCGGAAGACATGGCAGATTTGGCTAACCATTGGGGTGTCGTTGGGGGAAAAAATATTGAGAAAATCACTTCCACGATTGATCGCTTGTCATCGCAATAGAGACAAATCTAACCCAGGAAAGGATTAACTGGTGACGCCTAATATTCGTGTTGCATTTGCAGGTGCAGGAAATATGGCGCAGGAGCACGCCAAGGTTTTTCAATCAATCGAAGATGTTGAATTAGTTGGCGTTACTAGTAAAACTGGGAAGAGAGCAAAGGATTTCGCTGATCGTTTCGGTATCAAAGATGTTTGTTTAAGTATTGATGAATTATACACACTGACAAAGCCTGACCTTTTGGTGATCACAGTTCCCGAATTAGCGACCAAATCTGTAGTGTCGACTGCTTTAAGGCATCCGTGGAAATTGCTTATAGAAAAGCCGGTCGGCTACAACTTTGTTGAAGCCAGACAAATTTCTGAAATAGCAAAAGAAAAAAAAGACGATATTTTTGTTGGATTTAATCGGCGGTACTATTCAAGCGCTTTGCAGATATTGGAAGGTGTGTCTAACTTCCCAACTGAAAAAAGGTACATATACGTCCAAGACCAGCAAAATATTCAGGAAGCTATTAATTTAGGGCAGCCTGAGATCGTTGCAGACAACTACATGTATGCAAATTCTGTCCATATAATTGACCTAATTAATTTTTTCGGTAGAGGAGAAGTGGTTGAGATTAACAATATTCTACCTTGGAAGGGTCGACAAACGGATAGGGTGCTTAGCGTAATCAAGTTTGCAGCAGGTGACGTAGCTGTATATGACGGTGTATGGAAAGGTCCAGGGCCTTGGAGCTGCTCGGTTTCAATAAATTCCGCTCGTTGGTCCATGCAACCCCTTGAAGAGGCAAATGTGCAACTGGACGGCGAGCGTAAGCGCAGACAGTTATTAATCAATGATGATGACCGCAAATTTAAGCCGGGTTTGTTTAGACAGAATAGTGCGGTCATTCATCAAATGAAAGGTGGGGTTACCAATGTTGTAACATTAGCACAGAGCTACGAGACCATGAGTTTGATTAGTAAGATATATAATTAATATAAATGTTGGAATTTTTAGAAAGGAGCTGGGGGCTGGAGATAAGGGGTTTTGGTCGCCCTTTTCACATAACAAAAATAAATCAAACAAGCATCCTTGTTTGTGACATGGACTACCATTCAATAATTGAATTGGACCTCAATAAACTGAGTTGGCGCTTGAATAACGGAAACGGACTCTGGCTGTCGCCGGATCAATCAACCGAGATGCTTCTAAATTTTGATGAAGATCTGCAAATTCCTAAATTTTGCGGACCTCACTCTACCTTGGTAGAACAAGATGGAAACATTTTAATTGTTTGCTATTATAATAGAACTCTTTGGAAATTAGCTCCTTGCGGCTCCGCAACCAAGGTTCTTTCGAGTGACGTTCTTCACGGCCCCGCATCAATTGCCCGCATAGACGAAAATACATTGGCAATCGCTGATTATGGCTCCAGTTCTATTATTTGGTGTGACAATGAATTGAAGCCAAACGGCAGGATGGGATATAGCAACGGACGATTTAGCTTCTGTCATCCTTTAAATGCCAAGTGTTCCGCAGTTGAATCAGCTTTTTCGCTGGACCGTGTGCATATGTTAGCCGGATATGATGATGGTAGCTTCTTAATAGCTGATACTTGGAATAATCGATTACTCTTCTGTGAGAATAGTATTTCTGAACTTCTGCGAAGAAAACCCGGCCTCGGAGACTATCAAGAGCTTTTGTTGACTGAACATCGCAATTTTGCTGTGCCTGTATCCGTGGACATAAATCGAGAAAAAGAGGCCTTAGTTGCCTCTTGGCAAAACAATGCTGTGATTCTAGTTGATGAAAAGTTTAAGCGGTTTGACCTTGAATGCGCTGTTGATCTGAAAAAACCTTATCATGCAGTCTTCGCAGAAGGCGGCATCATTGTTGCTGATAGTCATCATTCGCGTGTGCTGTTTCTGCGCAATCCAAGCTTCAGATGATTGGCTGCTAAAATGAAATCAAAAGTTAGAATTATCGCGCGGCTTGATATTAAAGCTCCAAATTTGATCAAAGGAATAAACTTAGAGGGGGTGCGAGTTGTAGG
>MDTG01395794.1_pt1 | contig 14936 bp, 17 predicted proteins | sample 811421 | NCBI WGS metagenome assembly MDTG01 (sample SAMN05326645, study PRJNA326480) | marine metagenome | isolation source: seawater | place: Pacific Ocean: South East | collected 2011
CAGATTCTAACGAATTAGCTCTCGCTGCTTAAGTCGGCGACGTTTTGCTCCTGACGCCTGTTAGGGAGACAAAGCGACGACAACAGGCTAGGTTTACTTGGGGATGTCCGCTTAGTCAGCCAAAATTAAAACAGGGCAAGCGGGGCAAATGAGTTTGTTGGATGCACTTTTTGTCCCAAGAAAAGCACCAAATATGCATGTAGACACTTGGGCCGATCGTTATGAGGACAGGGGTTCAAATCCCCTCGCCTCCACATCATCATGCTTAAAGATTATATCCTAACAGAATGATTTCAAATTTCACGCCTAGAATTATCACATTATCAATAGGTGGCTTAAGTTTTATGCCAAGGCTATTTAGCCCATATGCATTCAAATCAGGTACAGTATTTATAATTTTTTTTTTGGATCCCAATGATGGTCATTATTTATGATTTCATTAAAGATTTTGATGCCAAAATCACTCTCCGTAAATTACCTAACTAAACACTAAATATTCTGATACTTGTAGTTGTTTGTGTGATATTTTCATTTATCTACATGGAGACGATTTTTGACGAATCCTCAGGAGTTTATTCTAGCATGATAAGGAAATTATTATATTTACTTAATCCGCTTTTATTCATTTGTTGGTATCCACTAATCGAAAAAGATAAAAAAAAAGAATTTTTATATTTTAGTGATTTTTCTGACATTTATAATGGGTTTATCAATGTTAATTCCCGCGCTAGTGGAAATATCATTTGTAGGGCGAATATTGAATTCTAGTACCGCATCTTTAGCCTCATACGTGCTAGATTTTTTTAAAAATGAAAGTGTCAATTGGGAGCAAAACTTTATTGTTGGAGATGCTGCTGTAATTGAAGTCAAACATGGTTGTTCATCAATAAATCAGATTATTTTATCCTTGAATGTTGTCGTAATCTTTTATCTTTGCGCAAAGATAAAATCATTTAGTAAAATATTTGTTGTTTTAATAATAGCGTTGATTGCGCCTTTTATTTTTAATTCATTGCGAGTTAGTGTTTTGTTTGAGTTTATCGCCAGCGGTAATATAAAATTCTTCGATCTTTGGCATGATGGCATTGGGTCTTTGATTTTTTCTATGATCGTAACCCTTTTTACCAGTTACTATTACTTTTGGGCAAAAGAAAATATTCATAATTCCAAATAAGTTAATTGCAGTTTTAATTTTTTATGATCACTTGTGGGAATATTTTGCTTTATGAAAAAAATTATTATACTTGGTGGAGGTGGTTTTATAGGAGGTCATTTAGGTAAAAAACTTATTAACGAAAATTGTCATGTTCGAATAGCTGACATAAAAGATCATGAGTATTGGAATCACTCAGATATATGTCATAGATGGTGGATCCAAAGATGCCACCAAAGAAATGATTGAGTCTAATAGTGACTTGATTTCTAAATGGATATCTGAACCTGATGAAGGAATTTATGATGCCATGAATAAAGGGATAGAACTTGCATCTGGTGAAGTGATTGATAGTTCAAAGATAAATTCAGCTGGTTGGCAAGCAAGTTATGATCTTGAGCAAGGTATAAAAAAACATACAAAGACTTCTTAGATGATAAATAAAAACTTAAAGAAGATTTAGATTTCTTTTATATTAGACAAGTTGATTTGAAATATTTGAATATCATCAAAATTAATAACGATTTCTAAATTTTTCTAAAATCAAAAAAAATAGATAAATTGTATTACTGGCTATGAATATTTGTAAAATAAGTATTATCATTCCTGTTTACAATAGAGAGTCTTTCATCGCTAGAGCTATTAGATCTTGTATTCAACAAAGTATGGACTTCAAAGATTTTGAAATTATCGTTGTTAATGATGGATCGAATGATGGATCGCACAGTGAGATTCTAAAATTTTCTGACAGCATTAAATATATAAATTTAGACAAAAACAAAGGACTTCCGAATGCACGTAATCTAGGTATCAGAGAAGCCGCTGGACGATACATATTCAATCTCGATTCAGACGATTACATACATCCAGAAACTTTATCATTTATGCTTCTTGCAATTGAACTTAATCCTTTTTTTGATTCGGTTGCTTGTGATTATGTTTACACAGACCTAAATGATAAAAAAGGAGACCCTGTCTCATCAAAAGATTTCCCAATAGCATGCGGGATTTTGTTTAAACGACAAATTTTAATTGAACTTGGTTTGTATGATGAGGATCTTAAAATTCACGAGGAGAAAGATTTACTCATGAGATATAAGAAAAAACACAGTATGCTACATTTGCCGATTCCATTCTACAGATATCTTCAGCATGAAGATAATATCTCAAAAAGTTTAGAATCAGAAAAATATATGAAATTACTAAAGAAAAAGCATCAAAATGAAATTTGAAGATTTTACTAATGCTAATGAGAAAAATAGAAGTTTTATGATAGCTGAGGCTGGAGTTAATCATGAAAATTCAATTGAAAAAGCAATATTAATGATTAAACAAGCGGCTGAAGCAGGCGCGGATGCGATAAAGTTTCAAACTTACAAAGCCAACAGTTTGGCTTCAACTCAAGCCTTAAGTTATTGGGATAATGAGGCAGAATCTGAAACAAGTCAGTTTGAATTGTTTTCCAAGTACGATAAATTTGATTATAAGGATTATGAAAAGTTAAAATTCGAATGTGATCAAAATAACATTCAATTCTCTACAACAATTTTTGATTATAAAGATGTCTCTAAATACAATGACCTATTAAGTTTTTATAAAATAGCTTCTGCAGATATTAATAACATCTGTCTGCATCAAGAGATTGCCAAGTACAACAAACCTGTAATCTTAAGTACAGGCGCCTCATCTTTGTCAGATATCGATGAGGCTGTGCAATTTTATCGTAAAAGTAACATACCGGTTTCACTATTACATTGTGTATTAAATTATCCATGTGAACCGCAGCATGCGTTATTGAATAAAATATCATATTTAAAAAAGGTTTACCCTGATCTAATTATTGGATACAGCGATCATGTTCCGACCATTAAAGGTAATTTACACTTACATATAGCTAGGATGCAAGGTGCCGAGATTATTGAAAAACATTTTACTTATGACAAGCAGTTGCCTGGAAATGACCATTATCATAGTTTTGATTTTGATGATTTATTAAGGTTCAGGGAAGAGGAAAAATTCGTAAATCATCTAAATTTCAAAGGTTCTAACGATTTAGAAAATCAACAGGATGCAATTAAACATGCAAGAAGATCGATAGTCGCTGGCTGTGACATTAATGTAGGGGATGAAATTTCAGATGATAATATCCAAATTAAAAGACCTGGAACGGGAATTGGTCCTAACTACTTGGGTATAGTTAAAGGTATGAAGGCGACTTGTGAAATCCCATTTGATACACCCCTAAGTTGGGATTTTTTTAAATAAACTTACTTAAATTTTCATATAATGAAAAAAGGAATTTTGGTACAAGCTCGTATGGGAAGTACTCGATTGAGGGGGAAGTCTTTATTGCCATTGCAGAAAAATTTAAATGTTGTCGATGCGGTTTATAAGAGATGCATGAAATCGAAATGCAAAGATATAGTTGTATTTTGCATTTCAAATTCTTCAGTAGATGATGTGCTCTTCGAAGACTTAAAACATAAAGGTATTCATGTTTATAGAGGTGATGAGAATAATTTAGTTGAACGGTTTTTTAGAGCTTGTGAAAAATTTGAGATTGATCAATTTGTTAGGGTTACTGGCGACAGTCCATTAGTTGATCCCAAAGTCATTGATATGTTTTTTGAGGTCGACCAAAAAATTGATTTCGTTGATGGATATTCACCTCACAAACTTCCTGGCGGAACAGTAGTTAGCAGATTTAATGTTAATATTATTAAATTACTAAACGATGAAGAACAATGTGAAAGTCACTTGGAACATGTCGTTACATCTCAACTAATAAAATCAAATTACGAGATTAAAATTCCTGAAAAATGGAATAACCCAATGGCTAGGTATTCATTAGATTATGAAGAAGATTATTCAACTCTAAAAATAATGTTCAAAAATGATGGAATTATTGATATGGATACTGATGAAATTATAGAATTATATTTTAGCAGGAGGATGCCGAATCATAAATACGCAATCAATGGTTATTGAGAGAATATTCACATAATACCAGTTGTTCGTTTTTGATAAAATCTCTTCAAAAATAAATTAGAATTAATGAAGATATTAATATTAGGGCTTACTAGTGTATATGAACCAAAGCTACAAAAGGAGTTTGAACTGAGAGGGCATTCAGTAGATTTAGTTTACTTTTCAAACAGAAGACTTGAAAAAGCGAAAAAAGCAAGTTCCAACCAAAATATTTTCCTCTATTTGGAATTTATTAATGAAGATAAAGAATTTAATGAAATCAAATTTGAAGATTTCGATGATTATAACAAAATATGAATTTCAATATTGATGGGCAATTAAGAGACAATGTTTTTCATAAAGGACGATACTGGGATTCTAAAATTATTTCATTACTAAGATCAGAGTGCTCTTATTAATCTTAAATAGGATTTATTTATATGAATAATTTATTAATTACCGGTGGGGCTGGATTTGTAGGATCTCATTTAACAAGGCATTTTCTTAAAAATTATGACGAAATAAAAGTTTTTAATTTAGATGCACTTACATATGCTGGTAATTTGTATAACTTAGAGGATGTTGAAAATTATGAAAATTATCGATTTATTCATGCCGATATCAAAGATAGTCAGATTATAAATAAAATATTTAAAGAATATAAATTCGATAAGGTGATTCATTTGGCAGCCGAATCTCATGTCGATCGATCTATAAATAATCCTATTTCATTTGCAGAAACTAATGTCATTGGCACATTAAATTTGCTCAATTCATTCCTTGAAACCTGGAAAGGTAAGCTTACGAATAAATTATTTTATCATGTCAGTACTGATGAAGTTTATGGTTCACTTGGCGAGGATGGGTTGTTTACTGAAGAAACACCTTACTCTCCAAATTCCCCATACTCTGCTTCCAAAGCGGCTTCAGATCATTTCGTAAGAGCATATAAAGAAACATATAACCTACCAATAAAAATCTCAAATTGTTCCAATAATTATGGCTCTCACCAATTTCCAGAAAAGTTAATTCCTTTGTTTATAAATAACATTATTAATAAGAAAGCATTACCTATTTATGGCGACGGTAATTATACTCGTGATTGGCTTTATGTAGAAGATCATGCTAGAGCAATTGAGCTTGTTTATAATAAAGGTCGGATTGGTGAAACTTACAATATTGGAGGATTTAATGAATGGAAAAATATAGACTTAGTTAAGTTACTTTGTTCTTTGATGGATCGAAAATTGGGAAGAAATATCGGTGAAAGTCAAAAACTTATAACCTTTATAGAAGATAGACCAGGCCATGATTTAAGATATGCAATAGATGCGTCAAAAATAAAAAAAGAATTAGGGTGGAAGCCATCAGTGACATTTGAAGAAGGGCTAGAAAAGACTATAGATTGGTATCTCGAAAATGAGATTTGGTTGAAAAATATATCGTCTGGTAAATACAGAGAGTATAAATAAATGAAAGGAATAGTTCTAGCTGGAGGTTCTGGTACTAGGCTTTACCCTATAACTAGGGGAGTCTCAAAACAACTACTACCAGTATATGACAAGCCAATGATTTATTATCCAATTTCAGTATTAATGCTTGCTGGGATTAATGAAATACTAATAATTTCTACTCCTGAAGATTTACCGGGATATAAAAGACTACTAGGAGATGGAAAAAAATTAGGCTTGGAATTTAGTTATGCCATACAACCCAGTCCTGATGGGCTAGCACAAGCTTTTATAATTGGAAAAGATTTCATTGGCAATGAATCAGTTTGTTTGGTTTTAGGTGATAATATATTTTATGGACATGGACTCTCTTCATTGGTAAATCAGGCAAGGGACTGCGTTGAATCAAACAATGATGCCACAATATTTGGATATTATGTAAATGATCCTGAGCGCTATGGAGTAGCTGATTTTGATTGTGATGGTAATGTCGTTTCAATTGAAGAAAAGCCAATCGATCCAAAATCAAATTACGCAGTAGTAGGTATGTATTTTTATCCTAATTCTGTAATATCAATAGCAGAAAAAATAAAACCTTCGAAAAGAGGGGAATTAGAAATCACTACAGTTAACCAGGAGTATATGAATCGTAATCAATTAAAATTACAAATAATGGGTCGTGGATATGCATGGTTAGATACTGGTACGCATGATGCATTATCAGAAGCTGGAGAGTTCGTAAAAGTACTCGAAAAAAGGCAGGGATTAAAAATAGCTTGCCTAGAAGAAATTGCTCTTGAAAAAAAATTTATTACCAAAGATCAAGCATTAGCATTATGTGAAGAGTTAAAAACAACAGGATATGGTAAATACCTTTTGAATAGGATTTTAGGATGATATTTGTCGAAACTTCATTTGATGGGTTATATGTTGTAAAACCAAAAGTACATGAGGATGAAAGGGGGTATTTTATGGAATCCTTTAAGAGTATTTTATTTGAAGAAAAATTCCCAACTATAAATTTCATTCAGGAAAATGAATCAAGTTCATCGCGAGGTGTCCTCAGAGGTCTACATTTTCAATTACCTCCATATGAGCAAACTAAACTTGTCCGTGTGATTAAGGGTGAGGTTCTCGATGTCGTGGTAGATTTGAGGAAGAATAGCCAAAGTTTCGGCAAACACTATAAGATTAAATTATCTGAAATGAATAAAAAAATGTTATTGGTTCCTAAAGGTTTTGCACATGGATTTTTAGTTTTGAGTGAGAGCGCTATTTTTTCCTACAAGGTTGATAATTATTACGCGCCTGAATATGATTGTGGAATTGTGTATAATGATAAGGATCTTAATATTGACTGGGGAAATAATCATAATGACATAAAATTGTCCAAAAAGGACAGAAACTTACAAAAATTCAATAATTTCATTTCGCCATTTTAATATGAAAATTGTTGTGACTGGAGGTGGGGGGCAGTTAGGAAAAGAAATACAGAATGTTAATTGTCCAGTTATTGAAAAAGAGGCTTTAACATCAAATGATTTGGATATAACGGATTATGAGAAAATTGACTGTTATTTCAAAAATAATAAATGCAATGTAATCGTAAACTGCGCTGCATACACATATGTAGATAATGCTGAAGAAAATGTCACTAAAGCATTTGATATAAACGAGCTTGGTGTCAAAAACCTTGTCAAAGTATGCGAAAAATATGGAATCAAACTCATTCACTATTCAACCGATTATGTGTTTGGTGGGGATGCTTCAAAGAATGAGCGATCGGAAAATGATCATAGAGAACCTTTGAGTATTTATGGAAAATCAAAAAAAGCTGGAGAGGATGTGATAATGAATAGTAGTGTGCAATCAATTATTATCAGGACTTCATGGCTTTATTCAAAATATGGAAATAATTTTGTGAAAACTATGCTGGATATCAGTAATAAAAAGAAAGAGATTAAAGTCGTTGGTGATCAATTTGGAAACCCTACCCACGCAAAAGATCTTGCGTTAGCTACAATAGAAATTATAAAAGATAAAAAATATAATTGGGTAAAAGGTAGTGATGTATTTCACTATTCGAATGAAGGTAAATGTTCATGGTTCGAATTTGCAAAAGCTATATTTGAGATACAAAAAAAACCAATTAAGGTTATAAAAATAGATACTAGTGAATTTAAAACACATGCAAAAAGGCCAGAAAACAGTTGTTTGAATAAAGAAAAATTCAAAAAAAAGTTTAATATTTTCATACCAAATTGGAAAGATAGTCTAAAGAAAATGTTATTAGATATTTAATATTGACTAAACAAAATGTATAAAATTATAAATGAATGGAGACAAAATAAAAGGGATCTTAGTACTATTGATTAAAGTTCTAGGGACTCTTTTAGGTTTTATATTTTACAAAGTAGTTTCAACAGACTATGGGAGTGTAGGGGTCGGTAAGTTTGCAAAATTTAGCGCATTAATTCTTCTTTTTGGAACAGTCTTTTCACTTGGATTAGAGAATTACGCAACGAAAATATTTGCTAACATAAACAGGGAAAGCTTAATTTATAAAAAAAAACTGATATCAATATCATTTTTTCAAATTATACTGATATGTCCAATTTTATTATTTTTAACAATATGGAGCAGTGAAATTGTAGATCAAATAATTGGTATTAGTACGCTTAAAAGATTATTAATTTTGATAATGGTTGTAATTTCATGGGCCGTATTTTTATATCACCTTGGGGTTATAAAAGGATTGGCAAAACCAATACTTTACAGTTACCTAAAGTTTTCGAATGTCTGGATAACTAGCATAATTAGTTATTTAGTATTAAAAAAATATAGTTTAGAGAAAATAGATCATATTTTCTTTTCATATTCATTTGGAATATATTTAAGTTTAATAATAAGTTCTTTCTATTTATTTAGATTCAAAAATTCGAAAAAATATGATAATAAACATCAAGAATTTAATAGTTTATTTAATGAGATAAAAAGTATTTCTCCATTTTTTATTTTGATTATAGTATTGTTAATAAATCAACAATCAACAATCTTGTTTAATGATAAATTTTTAGATGATAACGATATTGGTATATTATCCGTTTGCTTGAAACTAGGAAATCTCATGATCTTGCCCGTAATGGGAATAAATATAATTGTTAGTCCAAAAATTTCCACACTACATAATGAAGGTAATTTACAATCAATTAGTAAATTATCTATCAGATGTGCATGGTATTCTTTTATCCTAGGTCTTTTGGTTTTTTTGTTTTATTGTATATTTTCAACACATTTATTAAATTTATTTGGTACAGAATTTAAAAAAGGTTATTTGAGTCTATTAATAATTTGCATTGGATTTTTATTTACAACATCATCCTGTACAGTGGGCTTTGTTTATCAAATGGGTGACTATCAAAAACAATATATTGTAGTTTGCCTAATCGCGTTTTTCTTACAGTTAATTTTAATTTTAATGCTTACAAAAAATTTTGGAATCAATGGTGCAGCATTTGCATATTCAGCATCAATGATTTGCATCAGTGTAATTGGGTCTTTATATTTATTTAAGGTTAAAGGAATTAAGACATCACTACTTATATTTAATAATAAAAATAATATTTGAAACAAAAAAAAACAATCGCAATATTTTTAATATTACTTCCAATGATGGGAGTTATATTAACGAGCCTTAATCCTAATTTACAAACAGCACTAAGTATAAACTCAGTAATTAAAGGATTACTTTTGGCTTATTTGATTTTTTATGGTCTAAAGTCAAAAATATCAATATATTTTACATTGACATTTTTATGTATTCTAATTATCCCGATAAATTTAATAAATATAATTGGCGATGATTACTTTATAACAAATATTTCAATTCTCCTTAAAATTATATTCAATATCAGTGTAATATTGTATTTTATATTTAATGTTCGATCTATTGGTGATAATATTTATTTTTTGAGAGCTTATTGTTTTATTACAGTTATACCAAATTCATTATTTACACTTCTAGGATTTTCAGAGCTAACCTATTCTTATTCTGATTATGGATTGAAGGGAATATTTTCCTCTACTAATGATGCTGTTGTTTCATATGTGTTAACAGCATTCCTTATAATTTATAATCTAAGACAATCAAAATACAGTTACTACAAGATCGATATAATATTTTTATTCTTAATTATTTTACAATTATTAATTACCGGAACCAGAACCTCCTTTATATTTGGATTTATAATATTATTTTTCGCCATTTTTACTAGTTTTAAAAAGAAAATGACTGTTACAAATGTTACAATCACATTATTCTTAATCGCTATAACGTTTTTATCTATTAACACTATTAATAATCAGCTTGTTGATAATCAGTATATTAAAGGTAAGTTTTTGAATATTTTTAAAGGTGATGACACTTATTATAATTCACCAAGAGCACGTGCCTATGACGCTGCAATCCAAATTTTTAAAAGTCGTGATAATCTTTTTTTTGGTCATGGTTATAAGAAATTTTGTATTAAAGTACAATCTATCAGTGGTGTTAACAGCTCTAACCTAGATAATAATGGCAAACATACTGAGAAAGACACTGTTGATATTTTAGGTTCTTTTGGTATTTTTGGTTTACTTTTTATACTTTCTATTTATTTCAAATTGGCATCTATTTCCTTAAAGGGTATTAATCAGTACATGATATTTATTGCGATTCTCTGTTATTCTCACATTGCTGGACACATATTAATCAATCCTTTGATTTATATTCCAATTGCAGTTTTTTTTAATACCTTCTTTATTCTTAACAACTGCAAAGTTAAACTGTTAAAACATAAAATAGTATAATGTTTGAGGTCTTTATTTGTAACACACCATTCCAATTATTTTATATTAATTTAATAATTCATCATAACAAAAAAAAGCATAATGAGTATTATTATTTAATTATTTCAACGATTAATTATTATTCGCCTAGTAAAATTGATAACTTTATAAAGTTATCCAAAAACCCCTTTTTTTCATTATTCCAATTAACAAAAATTAGATACAAAATTTGGAAACAATGTAGATACAACAAAAAAAAAATTTTCATCACTTTGCCACATATAGATGGTATCTTATGTAATTATTTTTTCCAAAGTTATTTTAATAATAAGTCTGTAACCTTCAATTTTTATTATGAAGGGTTAGCATTATTCCGAAAAAGTGGTTTTAAACTCAAACAATCTATGAAGTTTAATTTAACTAAAAGTTTTTTCTTTTTACTTAACTTTTTTAAACCTACAGAAATATTTAATTTATTTCCTTATTATAGATTGAACAAGGCAACTGCTTATTCACCTGTTAGTTCTGAATTTTTAGAAAAGCATTATCATCATGTTGAAATTATTAATTTAAGGTACTCAAATATTTCTCAACTAGGTGATAAAGATTTCATCATTTTTCTCGCTCCTGATGATCAAATCAGTGATGTTGAACTTACTTTAGATCATATTTATCGATCTTATAACACAAATCCTTCTAAAATTTTGATTCGCCCACACCTGCAAACTAAAATTAATTTTGAAAATATTTCTGATGTGGATGTTTCTAACACCGCAACTGTTGGTGAATATCTAGCTTTGCAACATAGATCAGCTAAATTTTATCTTTCAGCTGTTAGTTCTCTTATTCTTAATCTCAATACTTTAGGCTTCCGCAAAGATCAGATCTTTATTCGTAAATCACTTCAACTTGAAAATGAAGATCTTGAAATTAACTTATCTAACATGTTTAGTAAGTTTTGATTAATATGAATGTTGATTTTGTCATTGTCGGTAACCCAAAATGTGGTTCTTCTACCTTATATGAAATTCTTAATTCTCAACAAGAAATACAAATGTCTTCGGTTAAAGAACCAGGGTTATTCCATCAATCGGATCTTAACGTTTTTAGATCCTTACTGAATAAGAATTTTGATAACACATTAACGCTAAAAGGTGAGGCATCAGTTGGTTACTCAATATATTATGATGCCCTTGAGAGAATAAAAAAACATAACCCAGAAGCAAAAATAATATTACTATGCCGAGATCCTGTTCAAAGAGTGGTTAGTCATTATTGGCATAGAGTGAAAATGGATGAAATTCATGTAACTCTTTCTGATTTAATTGAGAAAAATCCTAATCACGAAATTTTTCAATTCTCAAAATATGCTAGTCAAATTAAAAACCTAAACACTATTTTCAAGAAAAATCAGATATTAATTGTTAAAACTGAAATGCTAAATGATCAAAACTCTGTTTCTGAAATTTTTAGATTCTTGGATTGTTCAATAATTGATAAAAGTTATATTATTAAACGATATAATACTTCTAAAATTTATCGTTCGAAATATATCAACAAATTGATTAACTATATTAGAATAAATTATAATTTTCATCGATATTTACCAAATTTTATATACTTTCCATTAAGAAAAATTTGGAATTATTTTAAGCAAATTAATTTAAAGCCTTTTGAGTATCCTCAAGCTGACCAAGCTAGCTTGGAAAAGCTATCAGAGTTACTTGAAGAGGATATAAAATATTACAATAACAACATTCTACCATTGAGCTCAAAAATATAATGATTAACTTTGAACAACTTTTAAAAAACAAAGATAAACTTAAGTTGGAGTATTATTCGGCAAAACCGTTTCCTCATTTGTGCTTAAGAGATATTGCCGATTTGAATAAGATTAATCTTCTTTATGATCAGATTCCCGAATTAGAAAATAAAAGTAAGGATTATATGTTTGCTGGTAACAAATTTGAGAAGAGTAATTATCAATCTCTTGGCCCTTTATTTGAGGAGCTGCAAAATGATTTAAGATCTGATAAAATGAATGAGTTCCTTTCTTTTTTAACAAATAAAAACACTTTTGTGGATCCCAAAAATCATGGAGGTGGACTTCATCAAGGAAAGAAAAATAGTTTTTTAGATATGCATTTGGATTACAATTATCACCCTTTACATCCAACATGGTGGAGAGAATGTAACTTATTGTTTTATCTCAATAAGGATTGGAAACCTGAATATAAAGGACAGCTAAAGCTCAGAGACCTAAGAACGGATGAAGAAGTTAGTTTAGATGTTCAATTTAACACTCTAGTTATTCAACAATGTGCGGATTATACCTTACATGGCTATGATTATACAAATTTTCCAAAAGGAAAATTTAGAACTAGTATAGCGACTTATGCTTTTACTGAACATGTGAGACAACTTAATAAGCCTAGAACTACTGATTGGATTCCAAGCAAGGAGAATGATGGCGCTATTAAAAGATTCTTTGGTCGAAATTTTCATAGATTAGTTAGAATCAAAAATGCCATCTCAGGAAGTGGAACCTCGAAAAATTAAAAACCTAAGAATTGCGATTCTCGGCACAAGAGGAATACCAAATAACTACGGTGGATTTGAGCAGTTTGCCGAATATTTGAGTGTTGGCTTATCTGACAGAGGGCATGATGTAACAGTGTTTAACTCTAAGGAGCATCCCTTTGAGGCTGATCAGTTTAAAGGTGTAAAAATCATAAAAAAATACTGCCCTGAGAGTAAATTAGGTTCGTTTGCTCATTTTATTTATGATTGGGTCTGTGCTAGGCATGTAAGCAAAGAAAATTTCGATATTATATATAACGCTGGTTATGGAAGTGCAGCCCCATCGATTTGGTTTTACTCTAAAAAGTGTAAATCTATATGGGTCACAAATATGGATGGACTGGAGTGGAAGAGAGAAAAATGGAGTTCTCCAATCAAGTGGTTAACAAAAAAAATGGAGGCTTTAGCAGTTAAACACTCCAATAATTTGATTTCTGATAATATAGGTATTCAAACATATTTAAAAAATTTCTATAATGCTGAATCAAAATTTTTAGCTTATGGCGCCGAAGTTAATAAAAATGTTTCTGATGAATTTTTAAAATTATTTAAACTAAAAAAGAAGGATTACTATTTAATAGTTGCTCGCCTTGAACCAGAAAATAGTGTTGAGATGATTCTTGATGGCTATGTTGAATCAGATAGTAAAATACAATTTATCGTAGTTGGAAATTATAAAACCCGTTACGGCAGGTATTTGAAAAGTAAATTTGCACATAATGATAAGATAAGATTTATTGGAGGTATATATGAAAAAGAAAAAATTGATAGTATTAGAAAATACGCATCTCTCTATTTTCATGGGCATACGGTTGGCGGAACTAATCCTTCATTACTAGAGGCTATGGGTTTAGGATGCGATATAATAGCACGAGATAATGAGTTTAATAGGACCGTATTAAAAGATGGAGGTAGATATTTTACAAGTTCATCTGACATCAAAAATTATATTAAATTATCAAAAAACTACTTTGGTGAAGAGTGCAGAATTCGATGTGTCGACTTGATAAATAAAAATTATAATTGGGAATTGATTATAGATAAACACGAACAATACTTCTTGAAGTTAACTACATGTAGATAAGGGTAGTGAAAATTGTAATTATAACGCAAGATGAACCATTCTATTTATATGATAATTTAGAATACCTATTTAAGATCATTCCAGAGGAATGTAAAATTGTAGGGTGTGTTGTTAATGAGGTATCACCTATTGGAAAAAAAGAAACCTTTATCAACAAAGCAATCAAAACAATAAAAATATTTGGATTGATTTTTTTCTATTTTATTCATTCAAATACTTGTTCTCGAAAATCAAAAATAAAAAAGTTAGTCGCCTTCTAAAACTGAGTGATGTTCCTGAAATTAGCCTCAATGAATCGATTAATTCCAAAGCTTCGCTTGATAAAATTAAATCTCATGAACCAGACTTATTAATATCAATATTGGGTAATCAAATATTTAAAAAACCCTTACTCCGATTGGCTCCGAAAGGATGCATCAATCTTCATACCGCTCTACTACCAAAATACAGAGGATTGATGCCGACTTTCTGGGTCTTAAGAAATTGTGAACCATACACTGGAGTATCAGTTTTTTTTGTCGATGAGGGCATTGATAGCGGGCCAATTATAATACAAAAAAAATAAAGATTGGTAACAAGACACAAGCAGAGCTAATTAAACATTCCAAAAAATTAGGTATGGATGCTATATCTGAAGCAGTTAAGCTAATACTGAATGAGGACTTTAAACTTATTACGAACGATGAATCTAAAAAATCTTATTACAGCTTTCCGACGAAATTAGATGTTATTGAGTTCAAAAAATTAGGAAAAAAGTTTTTTTAATGAGGATTCTGACTTTTGATATTGAGAAGTGGTTTCACATTTTAGACAATAACTCCACTAAGTCTGAGAAGGATTGGAAAAGATATGAGTCCAGAATAGAATCAAATAC
>MDTG01090806.1_pt1 | contig 14935 bp, 10 predicted proteins | sample 811421 | NCBI WGS metagenome assembly MDTG01 (sample SAMN05326645, study PRJNA326480) | marine metagenome | isolation source: seawater | place: Pacific Ocean: South East | collected 2011
CATCACCACTATCAATCTCTGTGTTTGGTTTGTGGGTGCTGCAGTTTCCGTTACACTATTCTCAGAGCAGACATCAATGGACGTGGGTTTTTCTGCACTTCTCATCGGAGTAATCCTGGGTTTGTGGATCAGCCTTGACCACAAACCTGCACCGCGCGGAAAAAATCGGGTTGGACCATTTACCCTCGCCTGTCGAGGCATTGCTGCAGCCACCGCAATCGGATTGGCCGTGTGGCTTTCTCAACTCGGTTCACCGTTGTTAGCAGGCATGGCATCGGTGTTCCCTGCGATTTTCTTAACCAGCATGGTCGCACTTTGGATTGCGCAGGGTGAAGCGGTTCCAAGCGGAGCGGTGGGCCCGATGATGTTGGGTGCAATGTCCGTAAGTTTCTATGCTTTGTTGGCCACTATCACCCTCCCCAAATACGGCATAGCCTTGGGTTCAGTCTTGACTTGGGTTGCCTCGATTGGAGCCGTATCTGTTCCAGCGGCGCTTTGGCTGAGATGGTCCAACAACCGTCGGATTGAAGCACAAAGTCCGGCCCCGTAGGATTGGTGGGCAGAATGTCGAGTAGACACTATCCGTTGTTTTTGGCACTCTTGCTACTCTGCTCAAGTCTCTCCGGTTGCTTCGGAAACGAGAAGGAAGTCGTGGAGGAAATGGAGCCTGAGGAGGCCTTTGGCGCCTACAGTGTGGTTGCCCCGATTGACACTGGAATCAATGTCTATCATGATCGATTTATTCTGAATGAAACCTTGCCAGATTGGTTGTTGGATGGGCTCGGCGTCACCATGTGGTGTAATCTAACACAAAATGGTACTTGGCAGGAGCGATATGATGCCGATGCATCCACCTGTTGGGATATAATCACTGCCAACGACATCGTATATTTCCCAGGGACTCGAATTATCGGCACAACACCGGATGATGACACCAACATTCCCATTTTGGACGATCCGTCTGATGGGCATGGAACTGCAGTAACTGGTGCGGTCCTAGATGCCAATCCAGATGCCATAATTTTCTTTGTTGAAGGTTTCAGTGACGCTGCTGTTCTGGCTGCAGCAAACCAGCCGTTGGTTGATATCATCACAACCTCCTTTGGTCCAATTGGAAGCGTTCCAGTGCCGGGGATTGAAGATGCAACTCGGGTAGCGGTAGTTGAGCATAACAAGGTCCACACAGGAGCTTCTGACAACACACCCTCGCCCGCAGTCCAAGACTCAACTGCTGGTCCACCTTGGTCGATTGGGATTTCTGGATACGCTGAAGAAGATGATGATCAGAAGGAAACGATGAGCGGTTCCTACCCCGACATTGCTGCTGATTGGACACAAGTTTTGCCCAATCACGATGACACTGATGGGTACCATGAAACATCAGGGACATCGTTTGCCACACCCAGAACTGCAGGCATTCTTAGCTTGGTGTTGACTCAGTTACGGGAGTTAGGTGGGGACATGGGTTCAGGGGCATCTGAGGAACGTGGGGGATACTTAGTCAATGGCACGAATCTTTCAATCTCCAATAGCCAATTGCGGGATGCGCTGAATTTGTCCGCCTGGTATCCGAGTTTCTCTAGTTGGAATCCAACATCTGGAACCATGCCGATTTCCCCCGTTGCGCCCTGTACACAAGTTGGTTGGGGTGTGGTCAACATGTCCAATGTCGAGCCATTGTACGAGCATTTGGCAGATATCGAAACCATGCCCAGTCGCCCCGCAGATGTTGTCGCTTGTATGGAAGCCAATCAGGATATTCGCGAGGCCTATTGGGGTGAGTGAAATTAGTTCGGTGGGTTGGGAATATGGATTTCGACTCGAATGATTTCCATGCATTTGTCTCTTCAAGACGTTCGACAAGGGACTTTTTATCCACTCCAGTTTCTGATGAAATAATTCAACAAATTATTGCTGATGGGCTTACTTCTCCGAGTTGGAGTAACACCAGACCAATTCGTGTGGCCGTTGCTAAAGGTGATGTCCGTGATCGACTTTCCAAAGAATTTCTTTCTCGATGGGATGCAATAAAAGGAGCTCAGAGTGGCCTTTTTGGAAAAATCAAAGCGGTGCTAAAAAGAAAAGGGTTGCCAACAAGCAATTGGATTGTAACGAGGCCTTATCACAAAGATTTGGTTGAGAGGTCGAAAAACCAAGGCAAAGAATTTTTTTCATTTATTGGAGTAGACAGAGATGACAAAAAAGCCCGTGATCAATCTTGGGCCCGAAATTACGATTTCTTCGGGGCGCCGGTAGAGTTGTTTATTTTTACACACAAATCATTGGGTAAATATTCGGCTTCCGATGCGGGATTATTTATGCAGAATCTGATACTTTCAGCCCATTCCAAGGGCCTGGGGACATGTCCACAAGGCGCTGTTGCAATTTGGGAAGATGCTGTCCGCAAGGAATTTGAAATTAGTAAAAATTACTCTTTACTTTGCGGAATTTGCCTTGGTTATCCAAGTGATGAAAGGATAAATTCATTCAATGCAAATCGTCCAAATCCATCAGAGATTATTTTTCCAGAAAAAGGCTGAATTACCTTCAGAATGTCAACATCTCGGGTTTTTTTGAAAACCGTTGGTTTGAAGCATAGGTCCCGGCCCCATAGGGCCGGAGGGGCACAATGCAGCAGGCCAAGTTCGCCATCGTTCTTGCCATGTTGATGGTCTGCACATCACTCTCTGGGTGCTTGGGTGCTGAGGAGGAATCAGTTTACGAGGAAATATCTCCATTCGACTTCGATCGCCCGGTTTCAAACACCACCTGGTATCACTACAGTGGCGGTGTTGATGCGCTGAATGAGGCAGCTGTACTTGCAGCCAACATAACGGCGAATCTGACTGGAGACAATACTCCGTTCTGGACTTCTGCATCTTACTACGGAATTGGTCTCAGCACCTTTGAGCCAACCATGGGCATCACTTCGGATGACAATTTGTACATGACCAGTTGGGGCAATGGTGCAGCGGGCTCAACCGCGATTGTGCAGTGTACAGGCTTGATTGAAATGACCAATTTGTCAGACTACTCTTGTAACGATGTGTATGATGCAATAGTTCCTGTTCCCAACAGCAATGATCCCTATGTCTATGTCGACAAGTGGACTGATCGAATCATGAAATTTGACATGCATGCATTGCTCGGGATGACGGTCGAGTGGTCGGACAATGAGGGTGCATCTTGGTCTCCTCCTACTGTGGCTACCGACATTCGCTCAGTCCAAGATCACCAAACTATTACCTCTGCACCCTACCCTGCTGCCTTACATCCCACAACTTGGGTATTCTGCATCAATGGAAATGCCCCCCATCCCCTGTGTTCCTCGAGTTTCGATGGTGGAAATACTTGGACTCCAGAGGTATCAGGTGCTCCAATCGATTGCCAAAGTGGGGGTTTGACCGCTCATCTTGAAGGCGGCCCCAATGGGAATTTTTATCGAGGAAATGCAGGATGCAACGGCCAAGGATATGCGATTTATCGTAGCACAAATGGTGGGTTGACATGGACTGAGCACACCCTCCCAACAGATGAATCGGGAACTGCTGATACTTGGAACGCTGAAGAGGCGCAAGTCGCTGTCGATGATGATGACAATGTGCATGCCATGTGGATGGGTTCAGACAATATGCCGTACTACGCTTACTCTCTAGATGAAGGCAATACTTGGAGTGATGCGATGATGATTGCACCTCCGACCGATTTGGTGGGAACTGGCTTTCCTGTAGTAACCGCAGGAGCGGGAGGAAAAGTCGCGTTTGGTTACGTCGGCGATTCAGGTGAAGATACTTGGAATGCCTACCTCACGGTTGTGACAGATGCGTTTGGGGACGCACCCTTGTTTACCACTGTTCAAATCAATGCGCCAGAGGACCCCATCGATCTTGAAGAAGGATGTGGCTACAACCGCTGTGGAGGTTTGGGCGATTTCCTTGATATGTCTGTGGATCAATATGGGCGGCCGTGGTTTTCACTATCACACAATTTGCAGGATATTGGCATTTTTGCAACCCTTACAGAGGGCCCCGTATTGCGGGGTAACATTGGGCCGTTGAATGTGATGCCCGCAGGTGGGCCTGAGACCCTATGAGGTGAGAAAATGGCAGGACATAATCGGGTGGTGAGAGACAATGTCCATCGAGACATCGTTCTCGATGAAGATATCAGTCGACTTGTCGACACGCGTACATTCCAGCGTTTACGTGATATCAAGCAATTGGCAACTTGTCAATACGTTTTCCCGACGGCTACACACACTCGCTTCGTACATAGTTTGGGTGCTCAGCACCTAGCAGGGATTCTTTTGGAACATCTTGAGAAAGTAGACCCAGGAAGGATATCAAAAGAAGATGGAAGATTGGTCCGATATGCGGCATTGTTGCATGATATCGGCCACCCTCCATTCAGCCATGCACTTGAGAGTGACGAGGTTTTTGCTACATATCACCACCACGAAACATGGGGGCGTAAGATTCTCGAAGATCCTGAAAATGACTTGAGAAAAGTCTTGATAGATTTGGTGGGTGAAACTGGACTGAAACGATTGTTCTCGATTCTTGACGGCAAATGCGAATTGCCAGTATTACATGAGATAGTTAGTAGTCAATTGGACGTAGATCGGTTGGATTATTTGATGCGAGATCAAATCAATACAGGTGCCAAAATAGGGACCTTTGATGTGTATCGAATATTCAGGTCACTCCGAATAGGTGAAGATGGGCACCTGATGGTAACAAGGGGAGGTGTTTCCGAGGTCGAATCTTATCTGATTATGCGCTATCACATGTATCACAATGTATACTTCCACAAACTCAACATGCTGACAACATCATATGTCATACGGGCACTAATTCGTGCGAGAGAACTAGTTGAGTCAGGAGAATTAACAGTCAGTGTGCGGATGAAACGAATGCTAACAGATGATTCACTATCTGCCAAAGATTACCTTGCTCTAACTGATAGTCTCATCCAAGCTGAACTATCTGCCTTCGCCACACATCATGATCCGTTGCTTTCAAAGTGGGGCAATTTATTGGCTAGTCGTTCAGGATTGCATAAGCGAGTTCGGGTCCGAAATTTAACTGAGTTGGGTTACTGGGGTGCGCGGGATAATGTCAGAGAAATTTTGTCAAATGCAGGATATGATCCTGAACACGATATGATTACTGCTCGAGTCCACAAAGAAGGCTATCGTCCATATTCGGGGGGCATCAAAGTTGAAGGTGGTCATGACATCAAGGATGTGAGTCCAATGGTGGCTAGTATTGAGTCACTTGACGATATCATGCTTTTTGTACCCGAGGATTGCAGAAACGCTGTTGAAGAAGTCATCGAAAAGGCGATGGCTGGTGAGTGAAGACTCAAGTGCAGTAACGTGTGCGCAAGGGTAAGGACCCCTAGCTTAGTCTGGTTAGAGCACCCGGCTCATAACCGGGTGGCCACCGGTTCAAATCCGGTGGGGTCCACTTTTTCAACACGAACCCTCTTGAACAATGGTATGACACCAAGGGTTGATGACGACAACTTGGAGGGTGACGTTTGTCGCTCTATTGTTGCTCCTTTGCGGCCTGACTACAACAGTTTCTGGGCAACAACCATCAGTCCCTATCCCTGGTGTCACGATTACATGTGCAAATGAGGAATCGACCCTTGTTCTACAGCCAACCTCTGGTAGTGCTGCTGGTACTGCGGTTTGCACTGTGGAGAATCCTTCGTCATTTATCGAGGAGATTGATTTCGAATACGATGGAGACAGCGTAACTCTAGTGGGGCCTGAATCGATGAGTCTTGGTGCAGGAGCTGAGGAAAGCATAACCATAATTGTCAGAAGTGATAGTTTGAATCCAACTTTACGGAATTCTACTGTTACTGCTACGGTGACATCCGTACAAGGTGGAGAATGGCCATCTTTCCTTGAACAATTTTCTCCCTCTGATGAAAGCACGATTCTCTCACAAGTTGACGAGTTCGTCGATTTAGGTGTGACAGTTTCACCAGAAATTGTAATTCTTTCTTCTGAATTAATGCAACCAATGACTGCAACTCTTCGCGTATCGAATGATGGAAATATAGATGACAATGTTGAGGTTGAAATTCAGAATTCAGCAGCACTATCTGATCGCTCGATAGAGTGGAATGTGACAACATCTGGGGACTCAACCATTCCTGCGGATGGCGGTTCTGCGACATTTGATATCCGATTTATTCCGAATCCTTCTATGAATGATGAGACCTTCGATTTGAATATCCGAATTATTTCAAGTTCCGGTATTTCCAACAACGTCAACTTGGCACTCACAGTCAATACTTCTGCACCAGAAGAAAGTATTTTGGATATTACTGCCATGAATATTCCATCTTGGGCATATATTGCCGGCGGTACTTTGGGGATTCTATTTGTTTTGGCGGCTGCCCTTAGTATTTCGAAACGTCTTAGAGGGAATAAAGGCGAGTATATCGAACAAGAGGATTTCGAGGATGATGTTGATTTAGATGATTTAGATGATTTAGATGATTTTGGCGAGGATGATTTGTTAGATGATTTGGATGATCTAGATTTCGCAGATTTGGATTAACTTTGGTAAATACTTGAGATTTGATTTCTCCCTCAACCCACGAACGCTTATGTAGGGTTGATGGGCAGGGCACCTACGGTGGAACCTGTGAAGTCCGTCTTTAGAATGACCATGCTGATTGCAATCTATGTGCTGAGCACATGGGCCGGAACAGTCGATAATGCTCAGGCGCAAGTAAACCCAGACATCAGTTTGACATGCTCGCCGACTGCAATTGAAATAGATGTAGCACCCGGTGATACACGTATTGGTACAACTTACTGTGATGCAAGTAATCCGACTCTGTACGTTGAAAAAGTCAACATTCAGATTACTGCAGCAGGTCTAACATACTCTGCACCAGGTTCTATCACAGTCGCAGCTGGTGACACGACCACATTCGAAGTAGTAGTTCGTGGTGAAGATCAGATGACAGAAGGCAGTCGTCAAGTCACAGTATCTGCACGAGTAGATCAGGCGAATGGAGCTCCTTGTCCAACTTGCACATCGCAAACCACTAGTTTGTTGGTTGTGGTCAAACAATTCCCTATGCTACGCGTTCAGGCCGATGAACCTTTCAAGCAACTGCGGCCCAAGGTAGACTATATCTTTGAATTCAAGATATACAATGACGGAAACAATCGAGATCAATTTTTCATCGCGGTATCGAACCGTGACGACTTGGCTGATTCTGGATTCCAAATATCTCTGCCTGAGACAAATACTTGGATTGAATCCAAGGCCCCTCCTCAAAAAATGCGAGTTATGATGCGAACACCCAAGAAGCAGGGTTGGTCAGATCATTACTACCAACTTGACTTCCAAGCAACATCTGAGCACTCTATCCGAAGCGGTGGTACAGAGATGTCACAGACCCAGATGGTTACACTATACATTCGTGGTGTTTATCTTCCTGGATTCCAACTCATACCGAGTCTGATGATGCTGGGATTGGCCGCAGCGTTTGTCTCGAAGCGGCGTAGTGAAGATTACTCTGAAGAGACTATTGATATCACGGATCCGCCGCTAATGCCTTTGTACTGACGGCATTTTCAGAATTGTCTGAAAAGGGTCCTCTGTTGCTGCATTAGATGCAACGGTTTGATAACCCCTAGGGTGAGCAAGAACTTGCTGAGGCGACAATATGTCAGGCGGATTACTCGAAAAGGCAAAGCAAGCAAGTGATGAATCAGATGCAGATGTTGTGGCTGCCGCTGATGCAGTTATTGATACTGCTAAAGTGGTTGATGTGAGTGTCAAGAAACCATTGATGCTCTATGTAGCAGGTGGGAGTCTGCTTGTTTGTATGGCCCTACTTTACTTCATGTATCTAATTCCAATTGATTACTTTGGTGTTGTTGTACTTCTGATGCTCGTTGGTTCGGGATATGCTGCATCGTTACATGTTCGTAATGAAAGAAATGGAGGAGATGCACCCAGTACAATACAGTGGGGTGCAATTGTGGTGGTTTATCTTCTGTTAGCTGGAATTCCATACGTTGCAGCAATGGATCTTGGCGGTTCTGTGCTTGTAAATTACGACAGTGATGATTGGATTGATGAAGATTCAGACACGGTCACTCTCAAAATCCGACAATCTACAGGGTTGATGGGGAGTGAATTCACCGGAGGCGATGTAACTGTAACAGTCTCACAAGATGGTTCAGAGACATGGAGTGGCAGCATCAACCTGATGATGAGTTCAGGCATTGAGGGTAATACTGGATCTCTCACTTTACCAATTGCTGACTTCTATTCGATGAACGCTCAACGTGTGAAATCTTTCACAGGAACTGGTGCCCCGGTAATGGAAGATTATCCTTACACGGTTTGCGTGGATGTAGATGGGGCAACTGATTGTACAGATTTACCTACTTTTGAATTGACACGGACGATAACTGATGTTGACCAGAGGGCAGTTGGTTATGATGACCCTTCAAAGGATTGTGATGGGAATCACGAGACCTGCGTGGATTATGTTGAGATACAGGGCTGGGTTGGCGAGGGTTCAGCCAGCACTGATGCAAACACTGTTCCTGCCCGTGTTAGTGGAACTTATCAGATAAATATGGAGATGTCCTTCGTAGATACAGGCACAATAACAGTTGATTATTCTACAATAACAGTCGATGCAAATGTTGCAACTTGGGATGATGATATATGTGGTACTGGTCCAATGACAATTGGTGAGACAACGACTGAATTCTTCTTTGCCTGTGACGGTGATAATCGCTTCGATCGCGACCATGCTCTCGCAGAAGACTATGGGTGTTATTCACTTACAGTATCTGCATCACAAGGTGGTGCAGAAGTCTCATCATCAACCAGTTACTATGAGTTTTCTGAAAAGTCTGCTGAAGGCGAAGGTCAACCTGGAGAACCTAGTGGGACCTATTATTGGGAAGAGTTAGAGGAAGTTGACTCCTGTTAAGCATCGTCTTCTTCCATCATTTCTGCGAATAGATCAACACGCTCTTCGTCCGAATCATTGTGAATGATATCGTGTTCTTCTGCACTAGCACTTGCCATTCGAATTACTACACCTAATCCGATGATTACTGTTAGGCCTAATGCACCTAGAATGAGCATTGGTGTTACAGAATCACTCCCTTCTGTAGGTGACCATGAAACAGTTGCAACTTCACCATTCTCTGAACTTGTTGCCGAATTTTTTGTGATGAACTGAGAAGGATCTGAAAACTGGAGCGGCTCTTGGATATAGCAGACAAGGCCTATTTCTTCCTCAGAGCCATGGGACCACTGTCCAGTGATGGTTTCAGTTTCACCCTCACTCAGTTCCACTCGTAGGCTACCAAATGCAATATCAGCTCTAGCACCATCAGTAGTATTACAGTCAAAGTAAACCGCAGCAGTTCCTGTGCCTGAATTAGTAGCAGTAATCTCAATGTCGATATTTCGGCCAATTTTCCCACTTTCAGATGGGAAACTCACAGAATCCAAGGAGATGATTGGGTGCTCAAGATGTGGGAGTATTTCGAATGCAGAGGTGTCCCATGGCAAAGGTACAGTACTACCTGTGCTCCAAGAACTAAAGTCATCATTCATGTTCCATGCTACACGGAACTTATCCACTGTAATTGATGCGGATTCAGACCATAGAGTTCCATTTGAATATCCTATTTCTACAGTTCTTGCAGGGACCAATGCGACTCCGTCGACACTTTTTCGTTCAATACTCCCTTCGGCAGGTCCAATCCCATCAATTGTGTATTCGACACAATATCCACTTGAGCAGGTGCCGATAATCGGGATATGTATTTCCTGCTGTTCTATATTCCTCTCCCACTTGTCGATTAGGTATCCAGTTCCATTTGTGTTTGTCCATGTAAGTTGTGCCACTCCATCCAGATTAACATCGTGGTCTGTGCTTGACATTGTTACAGAACCACCCTGTAATGTGAGCGATGCCTGTTCACCTTCGACATTCAATGGTCCACTTGCGGTGAATTCCGAATCGACACTAGTTGCAGCACCTCTTATCAGTACTTCAGCACCGATAACAGCAGCATCCTCAAAATGTGCGGTACCATCAATAGTGAGGGGGAAAGGATTTCCAAATTCGGAAGCCATGAAACAATTAATTGGGCCAGATAGGTATGCGGGTGTGGATGTAATTACTCCCTCTTCATGAATTTCTAGGCGCTCTACTACGAGGTCGGTAAGACTTCCAGGGAGCAAATCAAAATCCATTCTGAAGTCAGCCTTTGGACCTGTGAATTCAATTATGTGTTCAGAACCAGTTAGATCCTGTTGTATATCATCCCAAGAAACAGTCCACCCAGACATATTGACTCCCTCTGCAGCAACAATCTTGAGTGAGAAGGAACCACTGGCAATTCCAGAGTGAACCATCAAACTCGAATCTCTAGGTGTCATACGCACTGCATGCGAAAATGCTTCGCTGGTCAAAGACCCATCTTCAATACGAAGTGTACCACCCTCGGAAACAGAAATGCTTGCCCCGTCAGGGAGTGTATAATCAGTTGAAATTGTTAGGGTAGCACCTGCGGAAACAGTGACTATCGCATCTAATTGGGTGCCTATATTCCAGGTTTCATCATTCGTAACTGTATATGTGCCACCATTTGTGGGTGCTGATCCAGCAGATGACAACGGTATTGTGCATATGAGCATCGAGATAGCAATGGCTATTGGTAGTGCGGATTTAGTTCGCATGTTTGAAACGTGACCAACACAGGTCATGAAGGATGCGCTGAGATGGGCACAATTCTAAGCCCCCTTCCTCTAATCAGTTTGTGCCGAGTCTGTTTCTCAGTTCGAACCCCTCTCTCGAAAGTTCGATCAGTATCTGGAGTGGGCCTTTGCTTGTTTTGTGGCTATATCTTCCTGGCTATCTTGCGAACACTGCAGCGATGCTTGGGGGGAAATGGATTCCGCAATTGACTGGGATTGAACCTAAAGCGATTGATGGCGGGAGAAGATTGGGTGATGGCTTTCGAATACTTGGCGATGGTAAGACATGGAATGGGTTGATTGGAGCTATTATTGGAGCAGGTTTACTGTGCATACTAACACATTCGTTGAGTGAAAATCATTTGGTAGAGAATGGTATTTTCCTCGATCCTTTGATTTGGGCAGGTCCTGGAGATTGGTTTTGGATTGGTGGAGAATGGGGTGCGGCCTTTATTGTGGGTGCATTTTTGGGTCTTGGTTGCATGATTGGAGATTGCACCGGTTCGTTTGTCAAGCGCCGAATGGGTAAGAAAAGAGAGGGGGATGAAAGTTCAGAAGCCCCTTTGCTGGATACTCTTCCATTTGCCATTTGCACATTTGTAGTGGGTCTGTTCTTGTTCCCAAATACATTGGTTGGAAATATGGAATTGATTCCATCGATGTTTGGATTATTGATTATCACACCGATTATCCATCGATTAACCAACATGTTTGGCTACTGGTTGGGTTTGAAGGAAGTCCCTTATTGATGGCACTCTTCATGAGCCGAACCATGTGTGAGGCAAACATGGGCCGCACGGTTCTCATTGTTGGAGGGGGAGGTCGAGAGCACGCCTTGGCAATCGGTCTCGTTGAAAGTCCCTCAGTAGATTCTGTCCATGTAGCCCCAGGGAATGCTGGCACAGAAGCTATTGCCACCAACCATGATGTTTCGGCCGCCGATGTAGTCGGGCAAGTTGAATTAGCTAAATCACTTGGAGTAGATCTAGTAGTTGTAGGCCCCGAAGCACCACTGGTAGCCGGTTTGTCTGATTTACTTCGCACTGAAGGAATCCCAAGTTTTGGTCCACATGCTGCTGGTGCAATGCTTGAAGGAAGCAAGGATTTTGCGAAACAAGTCATGCTTGATCTAGAAATTCCAACTGCTAAAGTGCAACATTTGACTGCAGAAATCGATTTGGATGAGGCAGTGGATAAATGGGGTGCCCCTTGGGTAGTCAAACGTGATGTTCTAGCAGGTGGGAAAGGTGTAGTAGTAACTGATAACAGGGATGAAGCACTTGATTTCATTACAGAATCTATTGAATCGGATGGCATGGTTCTGCTTGAAGAATTTTTATCCGGTGAAGAAGCAAGTATGCTCGTAATGATGGATGAGTCTGGTTTTGTGGCACTTCCATGCAGCCAAGATCACAAGCGAGTCAGTGAAGGGGATGTGGGCCTAAATACAGGCGGGATGGGTGCTTATGCCCCCGCCCCTGTTGCAACTGAATTGGTCAGGTCACGTGCGATTTCAGAGATTGTAGAACCGATGCATAAACACCTTTCATCGCAGGAAATTCCATATCGCGGGTGTCTATATGTTGGCCTTATGATTGATGGTGACGGTGCGCCATCCGTAGTAGAGTATAATGTTCGGTTTGGTGATCCTGAAACCCAAGTCACAATTCCACTTATTGACAGTGATTTATGTGAACTTCTTCTTGCCGTTGCAGAAGGCCGATTGGCTGATTCTATGCCCACTTTTTCCGATAACCACGCCCTCACAGTTGTGCTTGCAGCAGAAGGATATCCTGGCCCTCCTGTCAAAGGGCGAGAAATCTCGGGTGATTTTTCAGATTTAATAGATTCAAAAGGTCGTGCATTTATTCACCATGCAGGGACAGAAATCCGTGATGAGAAATTGGTTTCCACCGGCGGCAGAGTGCTGGCTTCAACCGGAATATCATCATCTTTGTCTGATGCCCAGAGTCTTGCTTATGAGATGCTCTCCCGGGTACATCTTGAGGGTTCTCATTTCCGCCGAGATATTGGTCATAGGGCACTTTGAGGCAACCTGTTTATTCGGGCTACTGAGCCCCACCTCTCGCGCGAGCGCGTGAGGAGAGGTTATAACGAAGCCTCAAGTCGCGGCGTCGCTGATAGTGTAGCGTAAGTGCTGTCAGCACCCATAGAGAGGGATAAAAATGGAAAATGAAAATGTAGGCAAGTCGACATCAGTCCCCTTATTCGGACTGCTAGCGATTCCGGTTACGATTGCTATCATGCTAGCCATGATGGTGGGCGCTACTTGGAACACAGTCGATTACGAAGCAAGCGAATGGAATACACTGCTGATGATTACCGCCGTTCTTTTGGCAGGCGGTTTACTTGGCAAGGCACCCCGCATAATCTTCGAACCTATTGGGACTCGACCCTCTCTCGTGTCTCTCGGTTTTGCAGTAGTTATCGGTGCAGTTGGCATGGTACACTACTATGACGGGGCAGCTCTACTCGGGCTTGCATTCACATTGATGGCCATAGGTGTTCATCTGTTTGATCGCTCACGTCGTCATGAAGAAGAAATCATGGTCGTTGGTTTTGTTGCAGGATTTATGTATGCAATACAAGTTGCCTCAGCAGGTCATGATTTCCCAGACTACGTAAATTCCCTACCAGCAAATTACTACGAAATGGTTGATGTTGATAGAGCTGTAACCGGTTATCTGTTTTTCACTTGGTGGATAGTTTCGATTCTTGTTAGTGCAATCATTGCACTTGCAGTTCGTGGTCGCCTCCAAGAGGGAGGCCGGGGTTCGTGGTTCTCAGACTTGCCTGAAACAATTGGCAAGGCCCACGCGCCACTGTTCGTAGGGATGTCCGTTTGGTTGGCTGCTCATCTATTCAGTCTCTGGCATCTCAAAACCCTTGAAAATCCTGATTCGATTTATTTGGCAGAACATGTCGGTTTCTTTTGGGCATTTTTCACTGGAATAATTGCTATGTTTGCAGTATTCTGCTGGGCGGAGCACTGGAGAACTTTGAGTATATTTGTTGCTGTAAACTGGATGCTATACACATTTGGGAGTTGGCAGAATGCAGGATTATTTGTTTTCGGAGATGCAGAAGGTGCTCTTGGTTTCTTACATGGAAGTCTAGGAGGTTTGTCTTGGTTTGCGATTTTCTTCTGGCTTAATGCTGGAGTTTTGTATCTAGGATTCACAGGCCGCTTACTCCAAGGGCCCGAACGGCGTACTGCTGGAAATGCGCGAATTTGGTGGAACAAACACTGGTATGGAATTACTGTGGCTAGCGCTCTTCTAACAGCACTAGTTGTTCGAGTGATGTGGAATGTAATACCTGCATTGAATGCTGCAGGAACTGGAGAATGGGACATGACTGGTGGTTCCGATCCGTGGTACATGAAAAGGGCAATTGACTACATTCTTGCTCAAAATAGTCATTTCATAATCGATATGGATCGAGCCTACCCAGTGGGTTCAATCAATCCTCGTCCACCCTTATTCAGTTGGACTTTAGCATTAGGTGGTACTGCTCTAAATCCCTTCATAGATGGAGATGTGTTTGAAGCTGCATGGTGGTCAATTGCTGCCATGCCTGCTGTTTATGGTGCGCTAACAGTTTTGCCCATTGCAGCTACTTGCCGAAAATTCTTCGGAAACGGAGCAGGTGCAATTGGTGCATGGCTCATGGCTCTAATGCCTGGGCACGTCAGCCACAGCACATTTGCTCTAGCAGACCACGATGCTTTCGTCATCCTCTTCCTTTCACTAGGATTTTATTATTGGCTCTGTGCTGCAGAATCTATTGGTAGTGACAAATTACTTCCTGAGTCAAATTGGAGTCCTATGAACTTGGTTCGAGGGATTCAGGCAGCATTCAAAGAACACCCTAAGTCCATGTCATATGCTCTGTTGGCAGGTGTTTCATTTGCAACAGTTGCATTGGGTTGGAAAGGGTTTGTATACGGTCTTGCAATTATTTACGCAGCATTCTTTGTCCAGACGGCTCTCAACCTTCTAAGGCGCCGAGATAGTATGCCTCTTACTGCAGCAATTATTGTCATGATGTTGACTACTTTCCTGCTACCTCTACCATTTTACGGGAATATGCAGTTGGATCTCCTTTGGGATGCTAGCGGTTTCCAACCGTTGTTCTACATC
>MDTG01099830.1_pt1 | contig 14935 bp, 10 predicted proteins | sample 811421 | NCBI WGS metagenome assembly MDTG01 (sample SAMN05326645, study PRJNA326480) | marine metagenome | isolation source: seawater | place: Pacific Ocean: South East | collected 2011
ATTACTACTACTGATCTAAAACAATTGTCTGAAGATGAGAGAATTGTTGAGATTGCAGAAATGTTAAGTGGTAAAAATATTTCAGACAGTGCCCTAACGCATGCACGAGAATTACTCAATTAAACAAAGCAATTTTAAACTTAAAAAACAAGAGCACTCTTGTTTTTGGGTATTTAAAAAATTGAAAGGTAAAAATTAAACGATTATATTTGCCCACGAACAAAAAACTAACAATTTAAGAGATGTCTTATAATTTATTAAAAGGAAAAAAGGGAATTATTTTTGGAGCTTTAGACGAAAACTCTATTGCTTGGAAAACTGCTGAAAGAGCACATGAAGAAGGAGCAGAGTTTGTGTTAACAAACGCACCTATTGCCATGAGAATGGGTACTATTAAAGACCTAGCAGCAAAAACAGGATCTCAAATTATTCCTGCAGATGCAACTTCTATGGAAGACCTAGAAAATTTAGTAGAAAAATCTATGGAGATTTTAGGAGGTAAAATAGACTTTGTATTGCATTCTATTGGAATGTCTGTAAACGTAAGAAAAGGGAAGCTGTATACAGACCCTAAGTATGACTTCACCACCAAAGGATGGGATGTTTCTGCTGTTTCTTTTCACAAAGTAATGAATGTGCTATATAACAAAGAAGCTATGAATGAGTGGGGTAGTGTGGTAGCACTTACCTATATGGCTGCGCAACGTGTTTTTCCAGATTATAATGATATGGCAGACAACAAAGCATATTTAGAGAGTATTGCACGTAGTTTTGGGTACTTCTTTGGAAGAGATCACAAAGTACGCGTAAATACTATTTCTCAATCTCCAACACCAACTACTGCAGGTAGTGGTGTAAAAGGGTTTGAAGGGTTTTTAGCCTATGCAGATAAAATGTCTCCTTTAGGAAATGCTACTGCTTTAGAATGTGCAGATTATACAATATCTATGTTTTCTGATTTAACAAAAAAAGTAACCTTACAAAATTTATTTCATGATGGAGGCTTCTCTAATATGGGCGTAAGTGATGCTGTCATGGATAAATTTATAGAACAATAGTTATAAGTATTACTAAAGCAAGACAATACAGCTAATTTAATATCATAAAACGCACACCGTAAGGTTTGCGTTTTTTTATACTACTTTTACTACAAAAATTTAAGTTGAATATATGGGTTTTTTTAAGAAAATAGACAAGGTATTTTCATCTTCAAGTAGTTTTCAACTTCTAGAAAGAAATGAAGTAGACCAGCATATAGAAGAAAATATTAAAAGCGTTGGAATTGCTAAATTTGCAACATCAGATCATGGAGACTTATTTCTTTCTATCAATGAGTTAGGGGGCTTTTTAATGCTAGAAACTATTTTGGTGAGTGCTACCAACGTAAAAACTAAAAAAGGGAGCAAACTTACTTTTTCTGCTAAAGATGCATCTCTAAAATTTGATTCTGATGAAGACAGAATTGAATCAGATTTTTCTAGTGATGCCAATAGGTATAGTACTAAAATAGATTATAATATAAGTGAAGAAGAAGCTGAAGTATTTAAAACAAAAAAGTACGATTCAGTTTTATTTGAAATCAACGGACAAGAAATTAACTTTTCTGTGATATAGTAAAGCCAGTGAAACCAGTTTTTTCCATCATCATCCCGGTGTATAATCGTCCAGAAGAACTAGACGAATTGTTAGCTAGTATTCTTGCTCAAGAATATGATGAGGCTTTTGATGTCTGTATTATTGAAGACGGATCTTCTGTAAAAAGTGATTTGATTGTAGAAAAATATAGACTTGAGTTATCTATTCATTATTTTGAAAAAGAGAATACAGGACCTGGAGCAAGTAGAAATTTTGGAATGCAAAAATCAACTGGGAACTACTTTATCATTCTAGATTCTGATGTAATACTACCTACTACCTATTTAAAAGAAGTTACTAAGCAGTTAGAGAAAAAATATACGGATGCTTTTGGAGGGCCAGATGCGGCACATCCAAATTTTACATCATTACAAAAAGCCATTAATTATTCCATGACATCTTTTTTAACCACTGGTGGCATTAGAGGAAAGAAAAAAAGTGTTGGAAAATTTCAACCAAGAAGTTTTAATATGGGGCTTTCTCAAAAAGCTTTTGAGATTACCAAAGGCTTTTCTGATATGCGTGCAGGAGAAGATATAGACCTTACTTTTCGTTTATGGGATTATGGTTTAGAAACTCAGCTAATAGATACCGCTTATGTATATCATAAACGTAGGAATTCTATTTCTAGTTTTTTTCAACAAACCTTTGCATTTGGTGCTGCAAGACCTAAACTAAATAAAATGTATCCAACAACTACTAAACTCACGTATTGGTTTCCAAGTGTTTTTATATTAGGGCTAGACTTGTCAATCTTACTTTTAATTTTTGGAATCTACAGCCCTTTACTATTATATGGCTTGTACTTTTCTTTGATTGCTTTGGATGCGTCTTATCGTAATAAAAATAATCCAATAGTTAGCTTTTTAAGTATCATAACTTCATTAACGCAGTTTTTGGGGTATGGTTTGGGTTTTTTAGAAGCTACATTCTTTTCAAAAAAATAGTCTAGGCTATCGTATCTAACATATTTTTGATAGTGTCTACATCAGAAACAGTTTGCGGTGTATTTCCAAAATAAGAATGGGTGTTCCTAGATGTTGTCTTTGAGGCAGAGCTGTGTATTTCGGTAAAGCCAGTATTTTTAAAGTGAATGCAATTCTTAGAATTTATACCACCGCCGGGAAGTATGGTTAGTTTATTTTTCGCCAGCTTTTGAAGTTCAATTAATAAGTTTATGCCATTTTCAGCTTTTTCTTCTTGCCCTGAGGTTAGCAGTCTGCCAACTCCCATCTTAATTAATTCTAACAGCGATTCTTTTGGTTTTGGTACCACATCAAAGGCTCTGTGAAAAGTAAACGATAGTGGTTTAGAAAGTTCAATTAATTCTCTGGTTCTTTTAATGTCTATGGTATTATTTGCATGTAGTACTCCAGAAACTATTCCAGCACAACCGAGTTCTTTAGATTGAAGAATATTTTCTTTCATGATGTCAAATTCGGCATTAGAATAGTGAAAGTCTCCACTTCTTGGTCTAATTAATACCTGAACAGGAATATGTAAACTGTGCATCACTTTTTTAAGTAAACCAAGAGAGGGTGTAATGCCTCCAACAGAGATTTCTGAGCATAATTCTATTCTATGTGCACCAGCAATTTCTGCATTAATAGCAGATTGATATGAGTTAGCACAAATTTCTAATATCATAATTATTCTATAATAATTTCATCAATAAATGTCCATGGTTTATGACCAGCTCCTTGTTTTCCCTCCGGTATAATTCCGAAACTAGGAATTTTTAATCGAATAGATGTTACCATCGTGTTTTTAAATTTCACAGCAAACTTAGCTGTCAAGTCATCGGTAACAGAAACCTCTGCAGAATGTGCAGAGTCATCATCGTTTACATAAAGAGTAACTCTCTTTGGCGCATAAATCCATTGTCCGTTGCCATTAAAAAATCTGGTAGTAATACTGTTTATGTTTGTTGGGTTCTCAAATTTAATAGTAATTTCTATATCCTCTCCAGAAAAACCTAGCCACTCTTTATCTCCATAACGTTTGTTGTTTCCAGAAATACCATTAATCAAAGCGTTTTTACCACCAGCATTGTAGGCTGGGTGTGGCTTTTTATCTATTAATATTTTGGCACCCACTCCTTTGTGTAGATTAATTTTTTGTTGAAAAATAGCTCCTAGAGCAATAGCATTTGAATCTAGAATCACCGCTTTAATTGTCATGGATGAATCTACAGGAATTGGGTTAACATATAATTTGGAAGGAGCAGATTCATCTGTTGCATAGTAAATAGGGTAAGAAGAAGAGGTAGCATTTAATTGATAAGTTACATTACCTTCTGTATTTTTTAATTCGCCTTTTACGGAATACATATGATTGGCGTAATTTACATCTAATTGGTCTAATCTTTTTTGATACTGTTCTAATCTATTGATAAAATCTGAATAATTTTTATTTTCAGGAGAAGACCACACCACTTCACTTAAAGCAACCGCTCTAGGAAATGCCATATATTCTACTTGTTTTTCAGTTTTCATGTATTCTGTCCAAACATTTCCCTGAGCACCCAATACATACTTTGATTCCTCTTCTGTTAGTTCTTCAGGTATTGGATTAAAATGATATACTTTTTCTAAAGGTAAAAAACCACCTATAGCTAGAGGTTCATTTTCATTTTCTGACTGGTAATGGTCAAAATAACAATGAGAACCAGGAGTTAAAATTACATTGTGCCCTTCTTTTGCAGCCTCAATAGCACCACTAGTACCTCGCCAAGACATGACGGTTGCATTAGGTGCCAAACCACCTTCTAAAATTTCATCCCAACCAATAATTTGTTTTCCTTTGGTATTGATGTATTTTTCCATTCGAGCAATAAAATAACTTTGCAAGCCGTGCTCGTCTTTTAATCCTTCTTTTTTTATGAGTTTTTGACAATGAGCACATTTTTTCCAATTGGTTTTTGGAGCTTCGTCACCACCAATATGAATATATTTTCCAGGAAATAATGCCACAACTTCATCTATTACATTTTCTAGAAACTTAAAAGTACTTTCTTTTGGGCAATATACTTCGTTAAAAATACCCCATTTGGTGGCCACTTCTACTTGTTCACCAGTGCAGCCCAATGCTGGGTATGCTGCAATAGCAGCTTGAGAATGACCAGGCATTTCAATTTCAGGGATAATGGTTACCTGCCTTGTATTGGCGTAAGCAACCACCTCTTTAATTTGTTCTTGGGTATAAAACCCACCATATTTTTTTCCGTCAAATTGATGAGGCTGATTATTATAATGACCTACTAATGTTTCATTTCTAAAGGCAGCAATTTCTTGAAGTTTTGGATATTTTTTTATTTCAATTCGCCAACCTTGGTCCTCGGTTAAATGCCAATGAAAAGTATTCATCTTAAGCCTAGCCATTAAGTCTATATACTTTTTTATAAAATCTACAGAAAAAAAATGTCGTCCAACATCTAAATGCATTCCTCTGTATTTAAATTGAGGTTTGTCTTGAAGTTCTAAACAAGGAATTGCAATAGCTAGACCATTAGATTTAATAGGCATTAATTGCAGTAAACTTTGTACTGCATAGAAAGCTCCTTTAGAGTTTTTTGATGCAATTAAAATACTGTTTTCTTCAATTTTTAATTCATATCCCTCTTCATTAGAAATACTATCATTACTACTAAAAACAATTTTTTTCGACTCTTTTTGTGGAGTAAAAAATACTTGATAGTTCTGCTCTAAATACAATTTAAAATAGTCTGAAACTTCGTTTAGTTCAGTATCTGAAATAAAACGAATATCTTCATCTAATACAAAGACCCCTTTATTTATTTCTTGGAACAGTGGTTTTGGAATAATTCCAGTTTCTTTTAGTTGAATTGTTTCTTGTTTGCAGCTAAAAAAAAGTGAAATAATTAAAAACAGTAAATAATTTGAATGTTTCATTTTTAGTATCTTCGAACATAAAAATAAGAATATCAGCCCAATGAAGTTTAAATACTTTCTATTATTTCTTTTTAGTATTGTTTTTTTATCATGTAAAAACAATGAAACACTAACCGTAGCAGTAAAAACGGCTCCTCTAACCTCTTTTGTAAATCCTTTTATTGGTACTGGTGGTCATGGCCATACATATCCTGGAGCTACGATGCCATTTGGAATGATGCAATTAAGCCCAGATACACGTTTAGATGGTTGGGATGGTTGTTCTGGGTATCATTATTCTGATGATGAGATTTATGGTTTTTCTCACACACATCTAAGTGGAACAGGAGTATCTGATTATGGTGATATTTTATTAATGCCAACAAATCTAGCTATTTTAAATAATGGTGCTAACGGTGAAAAAGGATATAAATCTAAGTTTTCTCATAAAAATGAAGTTGCACAGCCTGGGTATTATAAAGTTCACTTAGAAGATACCAATATTGATGTAGAATTAACGGTTTCTAAACGAAGCGGAATGCATAAGTATCAATATCCATTTCCTAAAAATCAAGTATTAATACTAGACCTAGAACATAGAGATGAATTAAATAGCTTTAAAATATCTATTCTTAATGAGAAAGAAATAAGTGGTTTTAGATACTCTAAAGCTTGGGCAACAGACCAGCGTTTATTTTATCATATTGAGTTTTCACATCCTGTGAAAGATGCATTAAGAGATTATGAAGTAGCCCCAACAAAAGAAAGTTTTGAGTTTGTAAATCCTAACAATGAACCCGTTTTTATAAAAATAGGAATTTCTGCAGTAGATGAACAAGGAGCAAAACAAAATTTAGAACAAGAAATTGGAAATAAATCTTTTGAAGAGATTAAAAAAGAAGCCCAACAAACTTGGGAACAACAATTAGGAAAAATAGTTATTGAGGCAGATGATCTCAATAACAAAACAAATTTTTACACAGCCTTATATCATACCATGCTGGCTCCAAACCTATACCAAGATGTAGATGGTAGATACCGAGGAATGGATTTAAATATTCACAAAACAAAGGATTTTGAATACTATACAGTGTTTTCATTATGGGATACCTATAGAGCTGCCCATCCTTTATACACCATTATAGAACAAGAGAGAACCAATGATTTTATCAATACTTTTCTGGCAAAGTACGATGAAGGAGGTATTATGCCAATTTGGGATTTAGCAGCAAATTACACTGGTTGTATGATAGGTTATCATGCGGTGCCAGTTATTGCAGATGCCTATCTAAAAGGAATTCGAAATTATGATGCAGAAAAAGCCTTAGAAGCTATGAAACATTCTGCAACACGAGACAAACTTGGCTTAGATTCTTATAAAAATATAGGATTTATTCCTGTAGATAAAGAATCAGAATCGGTTTCTAAAACATTAGAATACGCCTATGATGATTGGACTATTGCTGAGATGGCAAATTCTATGGGTAAAAAAGAAGATTACAAAACATTTCTTGAGCGAGCTCAAAACTATAAGAATGTTTTTGATCCAACTACTAAGTTTATGAGAGGTCGTTTTAGAAACAAATGGTTTGCCCCTTTTGATCCTTATGAGGTAAACTTCAATTATACGGAGGCCAATTCTTGGCAATATAGTTTTTATGTTCCTCAAGATATTACTGGGTTTATAAATTTGCTAGGTGGAAAAAATATATTGGAAGAACAGTTAGACAAACTCTTTGTGGCAGAAAATAAAACCTCGGGGCGAGAGCAAGTAGATATTACCGGCTTAATTGGGCAATATGCTCATGGTAACGAACCTAGCCATCACATGGCCTATTTATATAATTTTGTAAACAAACCATATAAAACTCAAGAAAAAACCCGTCAGATTTTAACAGAATTGTATACAAACTCTCCAGATGGGGTTTCAGGAAATGAAGATTGTGGACAGATGAGTGCTTGGTATGTTTTTAGTTCTTTAGGATTTTATCCGGTAACACCAGGATCTAATCAATACATTATTGGAAGTCCTTTGTTTGATAAAGCAACCATTCATTTAGAAAATGGAAAAACCTTTACTATTGAAGCAAAAAATAATTCAAAAGAAAATAAATACATTCAATCAGTTAAATTAAATGGAAGTAACTATGAGTACTCTTTTATAAATCATACAGATATTATGAATGGAGGAAATTTAGTTTTTAAAATGACCAATAAACCAACAAGTTGGGGAACAAATGTTGCTTTTATTCCGTCTACAGAAATTAAAGATCACATCATAATTTCTGCACCATTTATAGCAAAAGGAGATATAGCTTTTAAGGGAAGTACGGAGGTAGTTCTTGAATCTGCTCAAAAAAATGTAGACATATTTTATAGACTAGGGTTAACAGGAGTTTTCAAAAAATACTCAGAACCTTTTAGTATTGATGATTTTATAAGCCTGTCTATTTATTCACAAAAAGGAGGTCAAAAAAGCTCCGTAATTACTACTGATTTTTACAAAATAGATCCAAACATAAAAATTAAGCTACAAACATCTTATGCCAATCAGTATAATGCAGGAGGAGACAATGCGTTAATTGATGGTATTTTAGGTACCAAAGATTTTAGGACTGGAACATGGCAAGGCTATTGGAATGAAGATGTAATTGCTACTGTAGATTTAGGAAAAACATCAGTTGAGAATGGAAGCGTTGAAGTTAATTTTTTAGAAGATCAAAAAAGTTGGATTTTTTTACCATCAGAATTAGAATGTCTAGTTTCTACAGATGGTGTAAAGTATAATTCAATTGGAAACTATTCAATAAATAATACTCAACAAAACGATATTATAAAAACCAAAGAATACACATTCAACTATTCTTCATCATTAAAGGTGAGATATGTGAAACTCATTGCAAAAAAATTAGGGGAACTTCCAACATGGCATTTAGGATATCCTCATGATGGAAGATCTTGGTTATTTATAGATGAAATTCAAATAAAATAATTACTCATGAAGCGAAGAAAATTTTTACAAAATGCATCATTATCTACATTTGGTATGGTTGCTACAGCCTCAGTGATTGGGTGCAAAAACAGTACTGAAAACACAGCTGTTATTGCAAGTGCAAATATAGCAATACAACCTATTGTTATAGCTACTTGGCGGGTTCCCAATGCAACTGCCAAAGCATGGGAGGTGCTTCAAACTGGAGGTACTGCTCTAGATGCTGTAGAACAAGGTTGTATGATAGAAGAAGCAGATGTAAAAAACGCTTCTGTAGGAAAGGGAGGATTGCCAGATAGAGACGGCAATGTAACTCTAGATGCCTGTATTATGGATAAAGACGGTAATTATGGTGCTGTTATGTGTGTTCAAAATATTACGCATGTTATTTCTTTAGCTAGAAAAGTAATGGAAAAAACACCACATGTGATATTGGCTGGAAAAGGTGCTGAGAAATTTGGCTATGAACAAGGCTTTAAAAAAGAAAATCTATTAACCGAATCCTCAAAAAAGGCTTGGAAGAAGTGGAAGGAGACCTCGCAGTATAAACCAATTATTAATATTGAAAATCACGATACCATTGGAATGTTGGCAATAGATAGTTTTGGTGATATTTCTGGCGCTTGCACCACAAGCGGTTTATCTTATAAAATGGCAGGTAGAGTAGGCGATTCTCCAATTATTGGATCTGGGTTGTTTATAGATAATGAAATAGGTGGAGCCACAGCTACAGGAATGGGGGAAGAAGTCTTAAAAACTGTTGGAAGTTTTTTAATAGTTGAGCTAATGCGCCAAGGAAAAACTCCTCAAGAAGCTTGTGAAGAAGCCGTAAGAAGAGTGATGAAAAAATCTGGAGATCGTTTTAAAGATTTTCAAGTAGGGTTTATTGCCATTAACAAACAAGGAGAAACAGGAGCTTATTGTATTCACGAATGGTTTAATTATAACGTGTACAAGCAAGGAGAGAACAACAATTATAAATCTGCATATTTTAATAAAGCCTAGTCATGTCTTCAAACAAATCATACAGAAGTGCACTTATCTTTTTAACCACCTTGTTTTTTCTTTGGGGTTTTATTACCGTATTGGTAGATAGCTTGGTGCCAAGATTAAAAGATGTTTTTGAAATGTCTTATGCTAAAACAGTTTTAGTTCAGTTTGCCTTTTTTACAGCGTTCTTTGTTGTTTCTGTTCCTGCAGGAGCTATCTTATCTAAGATTGGGTATAGAAAAGGAATTGTCTTAGGACTTGTAGTTATGGCAATTGGATGTTTACTTTTTTATCCGGCAGCAGAATACAGAAACTTTACTATTTTCTTAGTTGGTTATTTTACACTCGCTAGTGGTATTACCGTTTTACAAGTAGCCGCTAACCCTTATGTAGCTTTGTTAGGATCTGAAGAGGGCGCTTCTAGTAGATTAAATCTATCACAGGCTTTTAATTCTTTAGGAACAACTTTAGCACCTGTAGTAGGCGCTTTGTTTTTATTGAGTGATTCTGTGAAGAGCTCTGAAGAAATAAATATATTATCAGCCATTGAAAAAGCAGATTATTATGCAGCAGAGGCAGCTACAGTTCAAACTCCATTTTTACTCATTGCAACTTTTATAGGACTTTTGGCAGTTATTTTTGCCTTTATAAAATTATCCAAAGTGATGCAACAAAGTCCAAAAGGAGGCTATCTATCATTGTTAAAAAATAAATTAATGCTCATGGGAGCACTTGGTATTTTTGTGTATGTAGGAGCAGAAGTTGCTATAGGTAGTTTTTTAGTGAACTATTTTGATGACATGAATTTAGCAGTTTTGGTAGCTGAGAATGACATAATGATGAATATTGCCAATACCATTGCCAGTACTTTTAATAAAACATTTTCTAATTCTGATCCAAAATCTTTATTGGGAATTTTTATTATATTCTATTGGGGAGGAGCTATGATTGGGCGTTTTGTTGGTGCTTATTTAACAAAAATAATTGCTCCAGGAAAAGTGCTAAGTATTTTTGCTTTGCTAGCAATTGTAATGATTGCAATCTCAATAAATACACATGGATTGATTTCTATGTGGTCTATTTTGGCTGTAGGACTATTTAATTCCATTATGTTTCCAACAATATTCACTCTTACCTTAGAAGGTTTGGGAGAATTAAAAGCACAGACATCAGGCTTGCTATGTATGGCTATTGTAGGTGGTGCTATTATTCCTTTTGCGTTTGGTGGTTTAATAGACGGGTTTGGGTTTAAAACCGCCTTTATATTAACAATGATTTGCTATGGATATATCTTATATTACGGAAAATTAAAGTCTTCAATATCTTAAATAACAAATTTTAAGAAATGATCAAACCTATTTAAAAATATAAACCCCGAAACTATGTTTCGGGGTTTATGGTATATAGAAAGAAGTATTACTTTTTCTTTGCTTGTTGTTCTTGAGCTTGTTTCATGGCGCCATCTAAACGTTGTCTAAACTTGCTCTTTTGTTTTTCTGGTTTTTTCTTGTTTTCTTCTATCTGAGCATGAATCTTATCCTCATCAATTACATAGTTTTTAATCACCAACATAATAGTAATGGTTAGTAAGTTAGATACAAAGTAGTACAAACTTAAACTACTTGCATAATTGTTAAAGAAGAATAACATCATAATAGGAGAGAAGTAAATCATATACTTCATCATTTTACCCATATCTGGCATTCCTTCTTGTGCTGGTGCTTGCATACTTGCTTGCTGGCTCTGATTCATTTTCATATAAAAGAAGATAGCAATAGATGCTAAGATTGGAAATAAACTCACATGGTCACCATATAAAGGGATATAAAAAGGTAAGTTAAAAATAGTATCATACGATGATAAATCATTTGCCCATAAAAAACTTTCACCTCTTAAGGCAATATTTGATGGAAAAAATTTAAACAAGGCAAAGAATACAGGCATTTGTAGTAAGGCTGGTATACAACCAGACAGCATGCTTACGCCAGCTTTTCGTTGTATGGCCATGGTTTCCTGTTGGCGCTTCATAGCGTTTTCTTTACCAGGATATTTCTTATTTAATTCGTTCAGTTCTGGACGAATTACTTTCATTTTTGCACTAGATACATAAGATTTATACACCAGAGGAGACATAATAATTCTAACAACGATGGTCAATAAAATGATAATGAGTCCATAATTGCCCATAAAACCTTCTAGCATTCCAAATATTGGAATGAAGATCCAGCGGTTAATGGTTCCAAAAATACCCCAGCCTAAATCGGCTGTTTCATTTAAATCTGTTCCTTCATATTTAGATAGTTTTTTATAATCTGACGGGCCATAATACCATTTCATGTCATAGTTTAATTCTCCACTTTTTAATGCTAGAGGAGTTTGTAGACTATATTGCTTGGTAAACACACTATCTATTGCTTCATCTTTCACTAAATCTACAGATGCTATAGTTGCATTGTTAAACGGTGTGTCAGATAGCAGTATAGAGGAGAAAAAATGTTGTTTGTAAGAAACCCAATCTATATCATTAACAACATCGGTATCTTCTAAGCCTAGATAATCTACTTCATTGTCTGATTTATAGTAGTAATAAGAGTACATAGTATTCTCTGTACGCAAACTTTTCTCGTGGCGGTAACCTTTTAAAGACCAGTCTAAATTAACAGGATTTGATGAATTAATAACGTTGCTTAATCCTTGAGATCTAACTGCAAAATTCACCATGAAATCATCAGTCATTTCATATCTGTATTCTAAAAACTGATTGTCTGAGACCTTCAATTTCATAGAAAGTACCTGAGAAGAACCATTATTAGTAAATGTTGGCTCAAAAAATAAATCCTTTGTATTTAAGATTCTGTTGTCTGTAGTTCCAAAATTAATATTAAAGCTAGCATTGTTGTCTTTAATCATGTATAAAGGCAACGAATCATAGGTTTGGTATCCTTTAATAAGCGCTTCAATTATTTGCCCTCCTTTATTGTTAATTTTTAAGAGCAAAACATCATTTTCTAAGGTAGTAGTTCCTTCAGTACCATTAATAACACTAGAGGCAAAAGCACCTAATTGATTTTGCAGATTCGCGTTTTTAAGAGAATCACTTTCTATTGTAGGACTAAAGTTTGCGGTTGAAGAAGTGTCTTCTTTAGTGCTTTCTGTTACTTGCTCAGTATTAGTTGTTGCATTAGGATCTACTTCTGGTTTAGTAGAATACATCCACCAAAGTAGAATACCACCTATAAGTATCATTCCTATAAAGGAATTAACATCAAATTTTTTTTCTTCCATATTTTAAAAATGTCAAGTTGTCATTTTTGCTTTCTATATATTTTAAAAAGCGATGACAAATGTAGTAAAATGCCTCCTTATTACAGAGGTATCAATATTTTAATTAGTTATTCTATATAGTGCAAACAGTATTCCGTTATTTAGAATGTTGTAAAGTAGCTTTTACAAAATCAACAAATAAAGGATGCGGGTTTAATACGGTACTTTTATATTCTGGGTGGTATTGTACGCCAACAAACCAAGGATGAGTAGGGATTTCAATAATTTCTACCAATTTAGTTTTAGGATTTACACCAGTTGTTTGCATTCCGTTATCGTTCAATTGCTGAGAATATTCATTGTTAAATTCATAACGATGTCTATGACGTTCGCTAATCATTGTTTTGTTGTAAGCCTTAAATACATTAGAATCTTCAGAAATTTCACAATCCCAAGCACCTAAACGCATGGTACCCCCTTTTTTAGTGATATCTTTTTGATCCTCCATTAAGTTAATTACTGGGTGAGCACAGTTTTCATCCATTTCAGTTGAACTAGCATTTTTATAGCCTAAAACATTTCTAGAAAACTCTACAACCGCCATTTGCATTCCTAAACAGATTCCAAAAAATGGAATGTTGTTTTCTCTTGCATATTGGACTGCTTTAATTTTTCCTTCAATACCTCTATCACCAAAACCGGGAGCCACTAAAATACCATTTAAGCCCTTGAGATGTTCGGTAACATTTCCTGGAGTTAGATCTTCAGAATGAATCCAGCGAATGTTGACTTTAGTTTCATTAGTTGCACTAGCATGAATTAATGCTTCTGTAATTGACTTGTAAGAATCTTGCAGTTCTACATATTTACCAATAAGACCAACTTCTACTGTTGATGTTGGGTTTTTATATTTATCTAAGAAGTTGTTCCAAGCGGTTAATTGTGGTTGTTTTTCAGAACTAAGCTGTAATTTATTTAAAACTACAGTATCTAAACCTTCTTCAAACATTAAATTAGGCACGTCGTAGATAGTTGATGCATCTATAGATTGTATGACATCTTCTTTTTTTACATTACAAAATAACGCAAGCTTTATTTTAATATCTTCAGAAATTTCATGTTCGGTTCTACAAACCAGCATATCTGGGTTTATTCCACTCTGCATTAGTGTTTTAACCGAATGTTGCGTAGGTTTTGTTTTAAGTTCACCAGCTGCTGCTAAGTAAGGAATTAGCGTTAAATGAATAACAATTGCATTTTCTTTTCCTAGTTCCCACAATAATTGACGAACAGATTCTACATACGGCAATGATTCTATATCACCAACGGTTCCACCAATCTCTGTAATAACAATATCATAATCACCTGTATTCCCTAAAATTTGAATACGATGTTTAATTTCGTCTGTGATATGAGGTATTACTTGTACTGTTTTTCCTAAAAACTCACCTTTTCTTTCTTTGTCAATTACAGATTGATAGATTCTTCCTGTAGTAACATTATTGGCCTGTGAAGTAGGAATGTTTAAAAAACGTTCGTAATGACCTAAGTCTAAATCAGTTTCAGCTCCATCATCTGTTACATAACATTCTCCATGTTCATATGGGTTTAAAGTTCCTGGATCTATGTTAATGTATGGGTCTAGTTTTTGAATAGTTACAGAAAATCCTCGTTCTTGCAATAGTTTTGCTAAAGACGCAGCTATGATTCCTTTTCCAAGCGAAGAAGTTACGCCTCCTGTTACGAAAACGTATTTGGTGTTGCTCATGTTTTGTTAGGTTTGAGCAAAAGTACTAACTCTTGTTTTTCTCACAAACAAAAACATGAAAAAACATTAAAAAATAAGCAACAAAATGGTATAATTGTGAACATTGAAATTATTTTTCAATTTTTTAGATATAGTATTTGTCAAAAATAAAAACAATTGTATATTTGCGCACGCTTTTAACGAGGTGAAAATCGTTAACGAATAATCAAATAATAAGAATACTTTTTAAAAATATAGACAATGCCGAAAAGAACGTTTCAGCCATCAAAGAGAAAGAGAAGAAACAAACATGGTTTCATGGAAAGAATGGCTTCTGCTAATGGTAGAAAAGTATTAGCTCGTAGAAGAGCGAAAGGAAGAAAGAAAATTTCAGTTTCATCTGAAACTAGACATAAA
>MDTG01076509.1_pt1 | contig 14934 bp, 15 predicted proteins | sample 811421 | NCBI WGS metagenome assembly MDTG01 (sample SAMN05326645, study PRJNA326480) | marine metagenome | isolation source: seawater | place: Pacific Ocean: South East | collected 2011
AAAGAAATACTGCAGTTGCTTTTGAGAGAAGTTTTGCTAAAGGTTTTGGTTTAGAAACCGATCTTCGTGATTTTGATGGCGATATTTATATTTCCCATGATGTTCCCATAAATAAAAAATCCATAATGAGATTTTCAGAGTTTCTTGAAATCTATAATGACTTTAAAGAAGATCTTTCAATAGCTTTAAATATAAAATCAGATGGTCTTCAATTAAAAATGAAAGAAATCCTTGAAAAAAATGATATTGAAAATTATAGATTATTTGATATGTCTATTCCTGATCAAAAGATTACAAATGACCACCAATTGAAATTTCTAACCCGACTGAGCGACTTAGAACAAAAACCTATTATGCATCAGGAATCGAAAGGAATCTGGCTCGATAGTTTTTTTTCGCTCTGGTATAATCCATCGGTGATTGAATCATACCTTAAAAATAATAAAGAGGTTTGGATAGTATCCCCTGAACTTCATAATAGAAATTATTATGAAATGTGGAAAGAGCTTAAAAGTGAATTGAATATTACCTCCAAGAACCTTTATCTATGTACTGATCATCCCTTAGAAGCTAAAAAATATTTCTATGAATAAAAATATTAAAGCAGTAATCTTTGATCTTGATGGAGTCCTAGTAGAAGCAAAGGACTGGCACTATGAAGCCCTTAATATGGCTCTAAAAGTTTTTGGCTGCGATTTCACATATGAAGAGCATCTCTCCACATTCGATGGACTTCCAACAAAGACTAAATTGAATATGCTCCATGAAATGAAAAATTTTCCATTAGAGCTATCTCAAACAGTCTATGAACTAAAGCAAATTTATACACATGAATTTTTCTCAACGCGATGTTTTCCTGATTTCTCACAAGATTATCTTTTTAGAAAACTTAAGAAAAGAAAAATAAAGACAGCAGTTGCTAGTAACTCTATCAGAGCAACGGTTGACCAAGCCATGATAAGCCTTGATATAAAAAAATATATTGAGTTTTCTCTCAGTAATGAGGATGTAAAAAGCCCAAAACCGAGTCCAGAAATTTACTCAAAATCCATTGAAATGCTCAATCTAAAGCCACACGAATGTTTAATTGTTGAGGATAATATAAATGGAATTACTGCAGCTAAAGCTAGCGGTGCTCACTGCCTTGAAGTTAAAGAAGTTGAAGATGTTAACCATACAAATATCTTTAGTTTTATAGATAAGCTTGAGGAGGAATCGTTATGATTCTTCTTTTCCCCCAAGCTACAAGAGATTTCAATATTCTTTTTGAGAAGTTAGTTAATGAATCATTAGCTGATGATTTTTTAAATAAGGCTTTTCAAAGTTATAGAATGGATGATATTGAAAAAGTTTTATTTGTAATTCTCGAAAATAATGTTGTAAATAACCATTTAAGTGAATTCTTAAAAGAATCAAACTTTATAGAAGATTTTGAAATTATAGAACTTAAAAAAGAAACATCTGGATCTATTTGCACATCACTAATGGCAATTTCATCATTAAAGAATAAAAATGTAATAATCTCCGCACTTGATCAAATAATAATTGACGACCAGTTAAACTTAGATAAGAATTATTTTAATGAGGATAATCAAGTAATTTGTCCTATATTTGAAGCAAATGATCAGTCACTTTCTTATGTGCTAAGAGATGATCTGGGTAATGTAATTCAACTTTTTGAAAAGAAAAATATTAGTAATGAAGCGTTGCTGGGAGTATATTTTATAAAAGATTTTTCTCTCTTTTTTAAGAACTGTCATGAACTACTCATAAAATATAAAGGTTTTAAAAATAGAACTTTCTATACTTCTGATGTAATAAACTGCTACCTTAGTAAAAATATGAAATGTAACTTCCCAAAAATTAATACTAATTATGTCAAGATTAGATCTTTAGACGATTTTAAAAATTTAAAATGAAAAAGATTAGCCTAGATAACTTTACTAGAGGGTGGCTTGTAGGAGACTTCGAACCCAGCCTCTTAAAAACAAAAAAAATTGAAGTTGCGATTCAGACATACAATAAGGGAGACGAAGAGCCTCAACATTTCCATAAAAAAGGTACAGAGATTTCTCTCATGGTTTCTGGCTCAGCATCCTTTAATGATCAGGTTTTAAATGAAGGTGAGGGTTTAATTATATATCCAAATCAATCCAATATCTTTAAAGCAGTTACCGACTGCAAGGTTCTAGTTATAAAATATCCAAGTAAACCAAATGACAAGTTTCTAGGAATACCAAATGATTAATATTGTTATACCTATGGCAGGTTTGGGAAGCAGATTTGTAAAGGCTGGGTTTAAAAAGCCAAAACCTTTTATTGATGTTTGTGGCAAGCCGATGATAGAGAGAGTCCTTGAGAATTTGTCAGTCCCCAACTCCAAATTTATATTAATTGCTCGTGCCGAGCACTTAGAAGAATATCCAGATAGCGTTAAGAGAATAAAAGATAAATTTAATGTTGATTTTTTTTCAGTTTCATCGATAACTCAAGGTACAGCATGTACTGTTTTACTTGCAAGAGAACTCATAAATAATTCAATACCAATGGTAATTGCTAATTCAGATCAAATTATTGATATAAGTTTTAAGGATTTCATTGAAGATGCTTTTGATCGAGAGCTTGATGGTTCAATTCTTACATTTGATGATCCCTCAAAAGATCCAAAATGGTCTTTTGCAAAAATTAATGCAAATGGTTTTGTTGAGCAGGTAAAAGAGAAAGAACCTATTTCTTCAAATGCAACTGTTGGTATTTATTATTTTAAGCAAGGAGATTACTTTGTAGATGGTGCAATTGACATGATCCTTAATCAAGATACTGTAAACGATGAATACTATACATGCCCTGTCTATAATTATCTTATTAAAAAAGACCTTAGCATAGGAATATATAATATAAAAAAAGAGGAAATGCATGGTATAGGCACTCCAGAAGATCTCGCACTATATTCAAAAAAAATTTCAAATGAAGCAAATACTTTCTAAAGAATTATTTGCTGAAAGAGATATCTATAAGTACTTTCATGATTTAAGTAGATCCCTCAACAATAATGAGCTGATATCAATACAAAAAAGTAATAGACATACAGTTCATGGCTTTCTACAACTATCTAACTCACAACTTAAATACATTATTTGTAATAATTTTAAAGACGTTTTTGAGATATCTGATGAAGATGATAATTCATTGATACTAAGATGTATTTCAAGTAGAACATACGATAAAACTTTTAAAAATGGTATAACTTTTGGATATATCACTAATGATATTGATCATCCAAATATCATTAGAAGCATTTCTGCACTTGAGAATTTTGACTTAAATTATGAAGTTCTGGTCATTGGAAATCATAAAACGTCCAGAAAGAATGGAAAAGTAAGATATTTTGAATATGAAAGCAAAGAAAAACGCTTTTTGTTAAACAAAAAAAAATCATTAATAATTAAAAATGCATCAAAAGAGAACGTATGTATTATGCATGATCACATTTTATTAGATGATGAGTTTTTAAGAAATCTTATAAATTATGGTAATGATTTCCATTTCTATGATCCATTGAGATATTCAGAAATAAAAAATGCAGAGATATATTCTTCAAGAAACTCATTTCAGAAATCTTTTTCTTCCTTTGGTATTTATGAATCTATTAAACAGCAACCATACATCAACGATAGCTCTTTTATAAATGGCTCATTTATACTTGGTAAAAGAAAACTTTTTGATAAATGCAGATGGCCTGATCATCTTGCTTGGGGAGAGCTAGAAGATGTTCATTTCTCAAGAATGATTTTTCTTAATGGTTACTATATATCTTTGGATAAAAATAATAGAGTTTTATCTAATGGAGCAAGAATTAAAGAAGTGAATAGATTACAAACTATTAAAAATATTCTTAGATCATTGCTATGGAAAAAATAGCAGATGCAAAAGCATTTGTAACTTGGTATCACATGCTAATTCTTCTTGGGTCTCAGCTTATATTTATTCCTATTGCAAATGAAAGTTATTCACTGGATGAGTTTTCACTTTGGCTTTCTTTAAGCTTGTTGATATCTCTTTACTTAGTAATTGACTTTGGGAGTTCTCAAACATTTTTAAAATGCAATGGTGCCTTAATTTCTGGGCATAAATGTATTCCTGATTATGGCAGTTACGAAAGCGCTGTTATAAAAAAAATAGACAGGAGTAAATTATTTTGTGATCTGGAATATATTACAAGATTTAATAACTTTGCAAACAGATGTTTTTTAAGAAATTCAATTTTAATGATTCTTATAACTTCGGGACTATTTTATCTTGTTTTAAAAAATAGATTTATGGCATTAGACTTTGATGCAAACTATATATTATCTTTTATTATTGCTATTGTTATTTTATTTTTTCAGTCCTGTAATTTCTATTTTTATAATAAACTAATTTCATTTAAAGACTATACGAAAGTTAGATTTATAGAAGCAAATATGGTTCTGCTGAGAAGTTTGATTGTGCTCTCTGCATTCTATTTCGATTTAGATTTTATCTTTTATTTTATTTTTTATTTTTTTGGTAATTTATTATTATTTTTTGCACACCTCATAAACTTAAAAACAATAAGATCTATAAAAATCCTAAGTATAAGAAAAGTGAATTTTCCTGATAAAGATAAATATTTGAAAGGTCAAAACAGACAAGGAATTTTAAATATTTCGTCAGCCTTAATTCTTAATGCATTTGGGCTTATTGGAGCTCAATTTCAAAGTTCATCTGAGGCATCGCTATCATTACTAACAAATAGGATCTTTAACGTAATTAAGAACTTTGCTCAAGTTCCTCTTGTTTCGAATATTCCTGATTTAATAAAATTAAGAAATACAATAGGTTATAAAATAGCTTTCAACAGATTTTTAAGACTGCATCTATTAAGTATTCTGTTATTTGCTATATTTTCAATTTTAAATTTCATCTTTTTCTATGTAATAGAAATATTTAGCTATCAGTATATTTATTTAAATTATTTATACTTTTTATATTTCTTTGTTTTAGTTCTTGAGCTTAACCATTCTGGATTTTCTCAGTTTTATTTGACAAGAAATCATATACCATTTTTATGGCCATCAATTATTTCTGGTTCATTAATAATAATTTTAGGTTTATACTTTGGAGATATTTATGGGGCACTAGGTTTAGTAATCTCGCAGGGATTAGTTCAGCTGCTATTTAATAATTGGTATCCAGTTTTCAAAGTATTACAAGAGTCAAAGTTTGAAAAAGATAATAATTTACTCAGAAATTGATTGGAACTTTTTGGATCAGAGACATCACCATCTTGCGAGATTCTTTGCAAAACTTGATTATGAAGTTGAATTTGTTGAGAGAGTCTTCAGCAGATTACCAACCATTTCCTTTTTTATAAAGTTTCTGTATAAAAAACTGCTAAAAAAAGATGAAAAATTCATTAAGCCACTTCCCAAAAACATAACGCTAAGAAAATCATTATTCCTTCCTGATATATCAGTAATTTTTTCAATTTATAATTATGCTTTATGGTTTTTTGTTGAGAGATACAAACAAAAGGATGCACTAATATATAGTTTTGTTGATAACACTTTTGTAATTGGTAAGAGGTTAAATAAATTCAGCTTATTTAATAAATCAGTTTTTGACATAATTCATAATTGGTGGGAATTTCCTTGGCATAATAAAGAGCATATTAAATCAGTTAACTTCTGTACTAAATTTTTTGATTTAATAGTTACGGATTCAATTTCAATTAACAAAAAACTATCAAAATTTAAGCATAAGCTTCATTTAATGCTACCAGGAGTTACTAAAGACTGGTTCCAGTATAGCTGTGAGCCTTACTCTGGTTCTGTTAAACCAGTTTTTTTTGGTAATCTAAGATCAAATTCTGATTTGGAATTAATTGACTTTATTTCGTCTAATTTTTCTATTGATATTTATGGAATAATCGATCCAGCGGTTGAAAAAAAGATCAAAGATTATCCGTATAAAGGAAAAATAGATAGTAAATTACTACCAAGAATAATTTCTAAATATAATTGTATTATCCTGCCTTATAGTGATGATAATTTTAGCTTAAGCATTTCTCCAGCTAAATTTTTTGAGTCAATGGCAACAGGAGCGTTAATTATTTCAAGAGCAAACTTTAGCAGTCTTCCAGGATATGATAAATATTGTTTAAGAATAGTGGATAAGTTAGAACCTGCTATCTGTGATGATATAATTAAGAGAATGGAATCGCAATCCATAATTAAAAATGATCAAGTATATGAAGCCAAATATCATACTTGGTCTAGAAGATTTAATGAATTAATAGAATTTTTAAACATCTAAAATGAATGATTTCTTAATAGTTGGGACAGGCCCATCAGCTTTTTTTTTAACAAAAACATTATTAGATAAGAATCCTACTGCAAATATAACAGTACTTGAGGCAGGCCAAAAACTTATAAATCCTAAACATTTGCTCTCATTAAGAAAATCCTCTTCACAAGATTTAAAACTAGATCCAACTATAAACATAGGTTATGGAGGCACATCACAGCTTTGGCATAATGTTCTTGCTCCTTTAGATTCAGAAGATTTTAATTATAAACCATGGATTCATCTTTCCGGTTGGCCCATAAAAAAAAATTGTTTAGATCCACATTATAAAAAAGTTTCTAGTTTTTTCGGTTTTGATTACGATATATTTGACAACCCAGAAAATTTTATAAATTATCAGGATGAAATTAATAGGATTAAATTTGATGAAAGTATCTTTTCGCACAAGGTATTAATGCATCCACTTAATTATTTAAGAACAAATAAAAATTTCGATGAGCTTAATAAAAAATATCCTTCACTTAACATTATCAAGGGTGCAATTGCATTAAGATTTGATTATAAAGAAAATATAAACTCTCTAATTTTTTATAATCTAAAGAAAAAAAAGTATGAAAGAATTACATCTAAGAAGTTTGTATTATCAGCAGGTGCCTTAAATAATCCCGAAATATTATTTAATAGCAAACATATCTGTAGAAATTTACCATTACTAGGAAAGTGTTTGATGGATCATCCCATGGGAAACTTCTATCAATTTAAATATAGCAAACCAATAAGTGCAAGAATCTACCAAAGCTATAAATTTAAAAAAGGATTTGCGGTTAAAACTGCTTTAACACTCAAAAAGAACATTAGAGAAAAGCTTGAAATGGCAAATAGTGTGTTTTATTTGCAACCATCTTTTTCCGAAGGCTTTAATAATGAAACAGAAATACTTAAATTAAAACTTCTAACTGTTAGAGAAAAAATAAAAAAATTAAAATTGCCAATCAAAGAAATAGTTGCGCTCACGAAAGACTTCAATATGACAGCCCAAATAGTTCAATATAAAACAGGACTACTCTCGAAACACAGCATAACTGATTGTATGTTTGTCACAGAACAAACTCCATCTGAAGAAAGTTCTGTAAAGATTACTACCAAGACTAACATTTATGGAAACAAAGAAACTGAGGTAGATTGGCGCTTGTCTTCGAAAGATGTTGGCGAGGTGGATAGAGCATATGATTATATTAATAAATACCTAATGTCATTAAATAATGCTCTGCCAACATATGATCCATCCAATTATTCTTGGAAGGAAAGACTTAGCTCTGCAGCTCATCATCTTGGAACAGTTAGAATGTCCAAAACTAGTCAAGAAGGATGCGTCGATTCAAATCTGAAGGTTTTTGGTACAGAGGATGTTTATATATGTGATGGTTCTGTTTTTGCAACTGCTGGAAACGCAAATCCAACTTTTACATGTATGGCTCTTGCGAGCAGGTTAGGAGAATATTTAGTTGAAAGATAAAATAATCATTCTTGGGGCATCGGGCGGCATAGGAAAAATAATATTTCAAAAGTTAAATAAATTTAAACACAGATTTGAAATTAAAAGAGTGGTAAGACATAAATCGTCTGATGAGGACGAAATATTTTGGGACTACCAAAACAAATTGCCAAAAGAATTTAGTGAGTCTTTCTTGGTGGTGAACTGTGCAAGAAGTGATGACTTTAATTACAATATCAACTTCAACAAACTACTAGTTGCAGAACTTAAAAAAGAAACTAATTTAATTAATTTTTCAAGCAATTGCATTTTTGCCAAACCTAAAAATCCTTTTGTAAGAATGATATTTACAGGGGATGCTTATATTAGGGAAAAATTTAAAGTAGAGGAAGTAACAAAAAAAAGATCAAATACCTTTATATTTAGACCAACAATAGTTACTGGTGAGAAAGGTTGGAGTGAATTCCTGAAGACTTGCTCTAATGCAAAGGCAGTCCATGTGCCAGATAAAAATGCAAATTCAGTTATAAAGACAATCTCATCTGATGAGGTAGGTGAAATTATTTTAGATTTTATCTTAAATAGATTTACAAATGATATACCCGTTGAGCTCTATACTAAAAAGATTAAAACAACTTCATTTATAGATAAAGAGACTATAAATATAGGAAATTCAAGAACATTCTTTAATAATATCTTTAAGAACTTTTTAACAATTATACTGACGTCTATTTTTATTCCGGACTGGCTGGCTTTTAAATTACAATTGATTGCTGTAAGAAAATTAAAAAGTGATTTAAAAATTTATCCAAAGACACTTCTTATTGAAGGCATGACAAGATTATATTTATTTGGGAATCATACTAATGATTGATAAATATAAAATTAGATATCCGCTGGGTAAGCTAAAAAAAAGAACAATTGAATATTTTAGAAAGAAGAATATATCAAAAACTTATGCACGCTTGCCAAATAGATCATACGAAAGGCTTATGGATATTAAAAATATTCATAATGGAAAAGATTGTTTCATTGTTGGAAATGGCCCGTCCTTAAAACAACTAGATTTGACTCGTCTTTATGGAAAACATTGTATTTTTTTCAATGGCGCTTTTGATTTAAGAGAAAATACTAGCCCTGAATGTAGAATTCATTTGTGTGAGGATAGGCTAGTATTTGAAGATCATCAAGAAAAGCTTAATTCACTTGATGGACTTTTGATTTATCCCTCTGATCTAAGACATTTTATTAATTCAAAAAATCCTATAATTTTAGAATTTCATCGCGCCTATTCTGAAAAAAATAAAGATTGGCCTCAATCAGTAGATATTAATAAAAAGTTCCCAATTTTTTATTGGGGTGGAACAGTTGCATATTTAGGTCTTCAAGTTGCCCAATGGATGGGTTTTGAAAACATTTATATAATAGGAGTGGATTTATCATATTCAATTCCAGATTCTGTTATCAAAGATGGCGCTGTTCTAACATCAACTGACGATGATCCAAATCATTATAAAAGTTCATATTTTGGAAAAGGCCTTAGGTGGCATTTACCTGAGCCTGAAAGAATGTTGCGAGCCTTCAAACACTTTGCAGAACATCATGATCATAAAAAAAACATCTATAATGCAGGATATGGAGGAAATCTAAACTGTTTTGAAAGAGTTGACTTTGAATATGTTTCGGGCAAATAATGCATCAATTTTTTTACTACCTCTTGCTATTTTTGTTAATGCAATATCTTTCGAGCACTTCTCAGGAATTGAGGATAGGCTTATATTTAAAACGTTAAGCGTTTGTATTCTTCTATTTATTTTTTTTTTTAAAGCATAAATCAATAAAAATAAGACGAAGTGATTTTAAATTTTTTTTAATACCGCTTTTCTTTTTCTGTTTATTTTTCAGTGACTTAATAAATAATGGAGGCTCCTCTTTAAATGCATTTGTAAGATTTTTTGCTTCAACAATTTTTTTAATAGTTATTCTAAACCTATCAAAAAAAGAGCTTTTTTCAGTTTTATATAACTGTTTATCTTTTTTTATGATACTTGCATTTTTAGGTATTGCTTTTGTATTTCTCAAATTAAGCGTTGGTGAAAAAATTCCGCTTTTAAACATTTATTCAACAAAATCAATATTTTTTGAGCAAAATATTTTTGGTATTTGCATGTTCTTCTTATTAATATCAATTGGCGTATTTAAAAAAGCTGGCAGTTTCACATATGGAATACCTGTTCTTGGAATCTTTTTATCTTATTACAGAACTGTTTATCTTTTGATGATAATAAGATCAATATTTAGCAGATATTTTCTCCTAATTTTTTTAATCTTTTCCATATTTTTATATTATTTTAGTGCTGAATTATCTTTAATAATAAAAATTGAACAACTTTCAACTCTCACTGGAAGAGACATATTATGGCGGATAGGTCTTGAGGGTTTTTCAGAGAGTCCTATTTTTGGTCTTGGCGAGTCTGCAATACCGTTATATTCAAATGAAATCTTGAATAGAGACCCTGCATACACAACTTTTCATAATGTTTTTGTAGATGTTTTGTTTTCAGGCGGTTTAGTGGCCTTTTTATTGTATTTATTGATCATCTTATACTTTTTTACTAATGCTAATAAAATTTTTTGGTTTATGTTTTTATTTTTTCTTTTAGCTCCATCAATGCTAAATACTTATTATGTATTTTCTTTTAACATACTTGGTGGATTTGTTGGTATAGTTTTGCTTTATTTGGATAGAATAGAGAATGAATATTTATAAATTAATTATATATTGAGATGATATGAGGATTTTAGTTACTGGTGGCGCTGGTTATATTGGGTCTCATACTGTTTTGGAGCTTCTCAAGGCAGGTCATGATGTCACTGTTGTAGATAACTTAAGTAATTCATCAATTGATTCACTGGAAAGAGTGAAGCTAATCACCAATAGAGACTATGAGTTTATAAAATGCGATATTAGAGATGAACAATATCTTAATAAAGTTTTTGAAGATGCTTGTATTGATGCGGTGATTCATTTTGCAGGATTGAAAGCAGTTGGAGAATCTCATATCAATCCATATCTTTATTATTCAAATAATGTAAGCGGAACAATTAATTTAATGAATATTATGAAAAAAAATGATGTCAATAAAATGATATTCAGTTCGTCAGCAACAGTTTATGGTGAAGAAGCGGATGTTCCATATAAGGAGGAAATGAAGCTTGGTAATCCCTCAAGTCCTTATGGAACTACAAAGCTAATAATAGAAAAAATTTTAATTGATGCAGCAAAGGCGAATAAAGATTTTAAATCAATTTCTTTAAGATATTTTAATCCTATTGGTGCTCATAAATCAGGAATGATTGGTGAGGATCCATTGGGAATCCCTAATAATTTATTACCATTCATAACTCAGGTTGCCATTGGTAAAAGGAAAGAACTTCAAATATTTGGTAAAGATTATCCTACTATTGACGGAACATGCAGAAGAGACTATTTGCACGTCGTGGATCTTGCAAAGGGCCATGTTTCCGCATTAAGTTGGTTAATAGATAACAAACATTTTTATGGCTTTGAAGCATTTAACCTAGGGACAGGAAGTCCTTTATCCGTATTAGAAATTGTAAGAAAATTTGAGGATATCAATCACGTTAAGATTCCATATAAATTTGTTAAAGAAAGGGAAGGAGATTTGGCAGAGTTTTGGGCAGACGTTAGCAAAGCAAGTAATATGCTGGGATGGACAGCAAAAAAAAGTATTGATCAAATGTTAGCTGATGCTTGGATATGGCAGTCAAGGAACCCAAATGGTTACCGAAATTAAATTATTAAGTTTGATTTCATTTTAATGAATAATCTAAACCAAAAAAGTATTTGTGCTCTTGGTGCAGTTTACAAAGGAGATAATTCAGAATATCTCAATGAGTGCCTTATTTCTTTATCTAATCAAACAATTTCAATACCAATATTTATTGTTATTGATGGACCGATAAGTCATAGCCTTGAAAAAAAATTGGAAGAATACAACCACTTAGGTATAGGTTTTATAAGACTCGATCAAAATTTGGGACTTGCTAAAGCTCTGTCTCATGCCATTAAGCAGCTTAGTCCTATATTTGAATATATTATTCGTTTTGATGCAGATGACATTAATATGCCCGATCGCTTTGAGAAATTGCGAAAATATATATCAAACTGTAAACCTGATTTAGTCAGCAGCCATATGCTTGAAATTGACAAAAATGGTAAGGTTTTTTCCGAGAGAAAAGTTCCAGTTACAAAAACCGAAATTAGAAAAAAAATGCCATATCGGAATCCAATAAATCATCCAGCATCAGCTTTTAAAATAAGTTCGGTATTAGAAGTAGGCGGATACCAAGAAATGCCTTTTTTTGAAGATTGGTATTTGTGGATTCGAATGCAAAATGCAGGTTTCAAAATAGATAATATAGATGAGTTTCTTGTTTCATTCAGGGCAACAGATGAAATGGTTGCAAGACGATATGGAGTCTCTTACATAAAGCATGAAACAAATTTCTTTTTGATTAGAAGTAAAGAAAATTTAATAAATCCAATTGAGAATTGGCTCGCTTTTTTAGCCCGGTTAACTGTAAAAGCCTTTGGATTTGAAGCCTATAAAAAAGTTTTTTATTGGATTAGAAAGTAAATTATTTTTATAATGATGCCAAATTTTAGCTAAATATGTGGATTAGAAAGTGGATAGGGTAATTATTACAGGCTCATCTGGTTACGTGGCATCAGATTTAGTTCCTCGGTTAAAGAAAGAGATAAAAGTTTTTGGCGTAGACAAATCATTTTCAAAGCACAGTGATTTAGAAGCTGATATAAAAAGTATTGAATTTAAGAACCATATGGATCAATTTAACGATGAGGAGATAGTTGTTGTTAATTTAGCAGCAGCTCGTTTTGACTTTGGAGCGACCGCAGAAGATTATTATCGATTAAATGTTGAATGTCATGTCAAATTTTTAGATTCTTTAAGTGGTCAAAACATTAAAAAGATTGTTCATGTTAGTTCTGTTGCTGCAATAGACGGTCGTAACATTTCTTTCTCTAAAGATCTTAATTGTGATGATGCCTATAGATCAACCAAATATATTCAAGAAAAGTTAATACAAGATTGGTGTTATGATCATGATATTGAGTTATTAACCCTTTATCCATCGGCAATCTTTTCTGAAGATGCTAGGTCAGATACCAATATTGGAAAGTTACAATCAATTTCAAAGGTTGTCCCATTTATTCCGGAAATTGATGTTACTAAAAGTCTCACCTACCTTCCAAATTTTTCGCAGTTTATTATTAAATCTGTAATTGATGAAATTCCTTCAGGTAAATACTTAACAATTGAGAAGCCTTCACTCACAGTTTCTCAAATGATTCAAAATATCTCGGGACGAAACATTCCGCTGATTCGTATTCCTTATTTGCAACAGATATTGAAAACAGCTGCTAGCTTTCTTCACTTTATAGGCTTTTATGGAAGAATTGATTTAAAACTTACTCCAAATAGAGTTATTAAGTTGTTCAGCGATACCTCATATAGCGAGTTAGATGATAAAGATATAGATGTGAATACTTATATGGTTCATAATAAACATAATTTATTAGATGTTTTGAAAAACTTTAATAATAAAACATAAAAAATTTATTTAATTAGTATGACATTCATTCATATGCAGAAGCTTATTTATGTCTAAATCAATAAACCAAATAACTCAGCAGGAATATGAAATTCCGAATATTCTAGATGATTCTTCAAAGATACAAGATTTCCTTGCAAAGAATAAAGGTAAAAAAGTAATAGTTGTACAGGGGCTAGGCTTCGTTGGAGCTGTCATGTCATTGGTTTGCGCTAATGCCTTAACAGAGGAATATGCTGTAATCGGAGTTGATCTTGCCAATGAAAATACTTTTTGGAAAATCCAATCAATCAATGAAGGAGTTTTTCCACTCATTGCTGATGATCCCAAAATAGTTGAGTTTTTCGAGAATGCTAAAGTGAAAGGAAACTTTCTAGCAACCTATGATCAGTTAGCATATAAATATGCTGACATAATTATTGTAGATATTAACTTAGATGTTCAAAAAAAGTCACATAAGGAAGGAGAATTAGAAGCATTTGATGTAGATTTAAGAGGTTTTAAATCTGCTATGAAATCTATAGGAAAAAACTGCCGAGAAGATATTCTTATTTTAGTTGAGACTACAGTACCCCCAGGAACTTGTGATCAAATAATAAAACCAATAATTGAAGAGGAGCTCATCAAAAGAGGTCTCTCTCTCAAAAATTACCGACTTGGACATTCCTATGAAAGGGTAATGCCGGGCCCAAATTATATTGATTCTATTCGAGAGTTTCCGCGAGTGTATTCAGGTATAAATAAAAATAGTGCTGATGCCGTTGAAGATTTCTTAAAAACAATTATAGATACAAGCAAATGTGACCTTACTAGACTTGATCATACAAATGCTTCGGAGATGTCAAAAGTGCTTGAGAACTCTTATAGAGCAATGAATATAGCATTTGTAGTTGAGTGGTCAAGATTTGCTGAGGAAGCAGGTGTAGATTTGTATGAGATGGTAAATGCTATAAGGGTTAGATCAACTCATTCTAATTTAATGTACCCCGGTATAGGCGTTGGTGGCTATTGCTTAACGAAAGATCCACTGCTTGCAAGTTGGGCTCGCAAATCTCTTTTTGGTTCAGTAGCTGATCTTGAAATGAGTATTAATAGCGTATCGATTAACGATCAAATGCCTAAGTTTGCCTTCGACCGTCTTATTCAAGTATTCGGCGATCTTAGAAATAAAAAGGTTACTTTTTTGGGCGTTTCATATCGTGGAGATGTAGGGGATACTCGTTTTAGTCCTGTCGAACCTTTGGTAGAAAATGTAAGAAAGTCTGGAGCAAAAATATTTTTACATGATCCATTCATATCATATTGGGAAGAGCAAAAGCGCGATGTTGAGTCAGATTTAAATACTGTTCTTGATTTAAATGCTGATTTAATAATTATATCTACGGGCCATAGTCAATATAAGCTTGAATCAACAATTGATAAATTGATGAAATTAAATCAAGTATTGATTTATG
>MDTG01113966.1_pt1 | contig 14932 bp, 10 predicted proteins | sample 811421 | NCBI WGS metagenome assembly MDTG01 (sample SAMN05326645, study PRJNA326480) | marine metagenome | isolation source: seawater | place: Pacific Ocean: South East | collected 2011
CCGCAGTCTTCCTGCTTTCGTGCTTTCCTTCTTCAATCTCCGAAACGCGAAGGAGCTGTCGCACGAGCGACAGCTCCCTCTCTGTCGAGACAATGAACGGTGAAAACTGGAAGACTCGAAGCAGGCAGCTCCGCTGAGCAGCCCCCGCGCTTTCCAGTTTTCGAGTTTTCCCCGCTCCATCCCAGGAACGCGCAGGAGCTCTCGCTGACTGCGACAGCTCCTACTGTTATTCCTTTCGGGCACGGGCACGGGCACGAAGCAACAGGCCAGTTCTCGCTTAGGAACGAGGACGAGCGCACTACAATCGCTGAGTGACCTCCCTTCCCCCCGAACTGGCCGACCTCGCCTCGGCCGACGCGACGCCAGCCGGGGCCGACCTCTCCGCCCTGGTCGAGGCCCTGGCCGCGGCGCACCTCGACCCGAGCGAATCCAGCCTGGCCGAGCTGGCTCAGGCGGCGAACCTCGTCGCGCAGGCCAAGGCCCTGGCCGAGCACGCGGCGGCGGCGCCCGAGCAGGCCGCCCTGATCGCGAGCGTGCTGGGGGCCGCGCAGCAGGTCGAGTTGAAGCGGGCGGGGCCCCTGGTCGCCGTGGCCGCGCGCCACTTCGGCCTCGCCAGCGACGAGGCCGTCGTGCGGGCCAACCTGGAGGCCGAGCCGGTCGAGCGCCGGCCCTGGGCGCGCAAGGTGCGCGGGGTGATCGCGTTCCTGGTCGGTGTCGCGGTGTTGCCCTTGTGGGCCTACTTCGGGCGCGACCGCAACCCGACCTGGGACGTCGACGCGCGGGACGTGGCGCGCGAGGGGCCGCTCACCAGCGGCGAGCAGCTGCGCGACGGCTACAGCAACATTCGCCGCAACGACTACGTGGGGGCCAAGGCGTGCGGCGAGTGCCACGCCGAGAAGCACAAGGCCTGGAGCCTCCACCCTCACAGCCGGATGAACCTCGACGCGGGCCCCGACACGGTCCAGGGGGACTTCTCGGGGGTCGAGCTGGTCTACGGCGAGGTCAGCGCGCGCTTCGAGCGGGCGGGCGAGGCCTATCAGATGTCGCTCACGCGCGCGGGTGAGCTCTGGCGCCGCTACCGGGTCACCCGCACGGTGGGCTCGCGGCTGACGCAGATGTACATCGGCGTTCAGACCGAGGGCCCCGAGCCCGCGGGGGACCGGGCCTACACGACCGAGGCCAAGCTGCCCTTCGGCTACTGGACCACGCGCAAGCGCTGGCTGCCGGTCAACTACTTCGACTCGGACTTCACGCCGGACTTCGATGAGGAGGGCAGCAACGCGCACACCCTCGACAAGCTGAGCGCGGTGCATCGCTGGGAGGCGAGCTGCATCTTCTGCCACAACACCTACCCCTACGAGGTGCGGCTGGCGACCCAGAGCACCATGACCAGCGGCTTCCCGCGCGAGGACCTGAGCCTGCCCGAGGACGCGAGCGCGGCGAAGCGGCGGACGCTCGACCCGCAGGAGCTGCTCGCGCTGGGGATCGAGTGCGAGGCGTGTCACTTCGGCGGGCGCGAGCACGTGGCCTACGAGAAGAAGCCGCGCTTCCTCCCCAGCGCGCCCCAGCTCGAGTTCCCGGCCGCGAGCGCGCAGCTGGTCGAGGGCGCGCGCGAGAGCGCCTACGTGGTCAACTCGATCTGCGCCCAGTGCCACTCGGCCAAGGTCAGCCTCTACCCCGACGGGACCGGGACCTGGAACTCGCGCGAGGCGGCCGACCTGGCCGGCTCGGCCTGCGAGGCGGTCAAGTGCACCGACTGCCACGACCCGCACCTCGCGAGCCCTCCCGGGGGCGGGCCCGACGACCCGCGCCACGTCGAGGCCTGCCTGAAGTGCCACGAGGGCCTCCGTCCGCAGGCCGCCCAGCGGGCCCACTCGCGCCACGGCGAGGGGGTGTCCTGCCTCGACTGCCACATGCCGCGCCGGGTCCAGGGGCTGGACGCCGTGATCCGCACGCACCGGATCGGCTCGCCGGCCGACCCGCGGATGCTCTCCCAGGGCGGGCCCAACGCCTGCAACCTGTGCCACCTCGACCGCTCGATCGCGTGGACGGCCAAGGAGCTCGCTCAGTGGGGCGCGCAGGTCGCGCCGCAGCCCGAGTGGGCCGAGCACTACGGCGGCAGCCTCGAGCGCCCGGTCGGTGAGGCCTGGCTCGAACACCGGGTCCCGATCGCGCGCCTGATCGCGAGCGACGCCTACGCGCGCTCCCCCCTCGGCCGCGCCGCCCTGCCGCGCCTGATCGAGCGCCTCGACGACGAGAACGCCGTCAACCGCGTGTTCGCGCTCTTCGCGATCGAGCGCGTGCTCGGGCGCCCCCTGCGGCGAGAGGAATACGAGCCGCAGCTGCGCCCCGCCGAGCGTCGCGCGCGCGTCGCCGCGCTGCGCGCGAGCCTCCCGACCGAGACCCAGTGAGAGCCCGCTTCGGCCTGGGGCTGGCCCTCTTCCTCGTGTTCCAGGGGCTCTTCCTGCTGACGGCCTCGGGGCGGGTCAACCGGATCGCCGACGAGTTCGAGGTCTACCTCCAGGTCGAGAGCCTGTGGGAGCGCGGGTCGCTGGCGATCCCCCAGGTCCCGCCCCAGCTCTTCTTCGGGAAGGTCGGCCGGGACGGCCAGCCCTACGCGCCCTACGGCCCCGGCGTCGCGTTCCTCGCGCTGCCGCACCACGCGCTGGCGCGCGGGACGGCCTGGGCGCTCGGGATCGAGCCCACCCAGGTCGCCGCCCACAAGGAGTGGTTGGCCGCGCTGACCTCGCTCGCGAGCTCGACCTGGGCTGCCCTGGCGGTGCTGGCGCTCTTCCGCGCCGCCCTGGCCCTCGGGGCCAGCCAGCGACGCGCGGCGCTCGTGGCCGCGCTCCTGGGCGGCGCGACGCTGCTCTGGCCCTACGGCACGCTCTTCTTCGCCGAGCCGGCCGCCGCGATGGCCTTCGCCTGGGCGATCGCCTGGTCGCTGGAGGGACGCCACCGCCTGGCCGCGTGCGCCCTGGCGGTGATGTGCGCGACCAAGGGCACCTACCTGCTGTGGACTCCGGTGATGGCCGCCCTGGCCCTGGGGGACGAGGGAGCGCGCTCGCTCGTGCAGGCCTTTCGCGGTGAGGCCCCCCGCGGCGAGACCGCGCAGGTCCTGCTGCGGCGGCTGGCGCCCTACGTGTTCGGCGGAGCCTGCGCCCTGGCCGTGCACCTCGGCAACAACTACTACCGCTTCGGCGAGCTGCTCCACTTCGGCTACGACTGGGCCGAGCAGCTGCGCCCCGGTGAGGCGCCCAAGCCCTGGTCCTGGCGAGACCTGCCCCGCGGACTCTTCGGTCTGCTCGCCTCGCCAGGGAAGTCGCTCTTCCTCTTCGCGCCGCCCCTGGCGCTCGCCCTCGCGCGGCTGGGCGTCGCGCGCCGCGAGCGGCCAGCCCTCTTCTTGGCCTGCGTCCTGGCGGCGCTGATCCTGCTCCCCTTCTACGGCAGCTACATGTATTGGGAGGGTGGCTACTGCTTCGGGCCGCGCCACTTCGTCCCGCTGCTGCCCCTCCTGCTGCTGCCCCTCGCGCTCGGGCCTGCTCCCCGGCGCTCGGCCCTGGCGGCGGTGTGGGTCGTAGGCGTCGGGGTCCAGCTGCTGGGGGTCAGCGTGTCCTACCTGGAGGACCAGGCCAGGGGCATTCGCGAGAACCGCAGCCGCTACTACGACCTCCGCGACGACGTCGAGGTCGGCCGACCGCGCAACGTCTATCGCCTCGGCTACACCCCGCTGCGCTCCTACCCGCCCCTGATCCTCGACCACCTGCGCGGAGCCCCGGGCAGCGGCCGTCACGGGCTGGAGTTCTTGCCCCTGCACCTCCTGCGGGTCAACACCCTCTATCGCGCCGGGATCCCGGCCTCGGGCGTGTGGGGAGTGCCCGGATTGGGGCTCCTGCTCCTGGCTCTGGGCGGCTGGGGCGTGCGCCGCGGCCTGCGCGAAGGCGAGACCGGAGACCTCGAGACCGGAGACCCCGAGACCGGAGACCCCGAGACCGGAGACCCCCAAGCCCTCTAGTCGCCGACCATGCCGCACAGGGCCTGGAGCCCGGCGCTGTCGAGGAAGAGCGCGACCACGTCGCCGAAGCCCAGCTCGTCGCCCGACTGCAGCTCGACCTCGGCGCCGCGCTCGAGGCGCTCGCCGTTGTGGAAGGTCCCGTTGGTCGAGTTGTGGTCCTTGAGCTTCCACTGCTCGCCGGCGTTGGCCAGCCAGCCGTGCATCTTGGAGACCTGGCTGCTCTTGAGCCGAACGTCGTTGTTGCGGGCGCGACCGATCGTGACGAGCCCGGCGAAGGGGTTCCGCTCGCTCTTGAGGACCGGCACGATCCGGCTCCTGGTCGAGGTCACGATCGCCCGCAGACCGCTCTCGACGCGGACCGTCGTGTTCTCGATCACCGCCATCGTCGGCGGGTCCGTGTCGGAGAGGTCGCCCTTGTGGGTGCCGAGGGGCGTGTTGAACACCGCCTGCTCGTCGTGCTCCTGCAAGCGGATCACCAGCACCGGGGCTTCGCCGTAGAGACGCTGAAGCGCGGCTTCGCCGCGCGCGCTGACCAGGCTCTTGAGCTCGCCGAGGCTCAACTCTTTGGGGTTGGGATCGACCACGAGGGACATGATTGGCCAGGGCGGCCCCGAGCGCAAGCTCGTTTGACACCTCCCGGACACGGCTCGCGCTTGAGCGGCTCCAAGCTGCCCGTAACCTGCTGCTCTAGGAGTCTTCGTGATCATCGTCCTGCGACCCGACGCCACCAAGTCCGACGCCGACGCCCTGCTCGACAAGATCGAGGCGGCGGGCTTGAAGCCCCTCTACATGCCCGGCTCCGAGCGGACCGTCCTCGGAGCGCTGGGGGACGAGCGGGTGCTGGGGACGCTGCACCTCGAGAACCACCCCCTCGTGGAGAGCGTCACCCCCGTCCTCGCGCCCTACAAGCTGGTCAGCCGCGAGATGCGCCCCCACGACACCCTGGTCGACCTCAACGGGGTCACCGTCGGCGGCGAGCAGTTCGTGGTGATCGCGGGTCCCTGCGCGGTCGAGAGCTACGAACAGACCAGGACCACCGCCGAGGCCGTCAAGGCGGCCGGCGCGCGGGCGATGCGCGGCGGCGCCTACAAGCCCCGCACCAGCCCCTACAGCTTCCAGGGCCTGGGCGAGGAGGGGCTCGAGATCCTCGACCGCGTCGCGGGCGAGGTCGGCCTGCCCGCGGTCACGGAGGTCGTCGAGGTGGCGGACGTCGAGCAGGTCGAGGCCCACGCCAGCGCGTTCCAGGTCGGCGCGCGCAACATGCAGAACTTCCGCCTCCTGAAGAAGCTCGGCCAGTCGCGCCTGCCGGTGATCCTCAAGCGCGGGATGGCGGCCAAGGTCGACGACCTGCTCATGGCGGCGGAGTACATCCTCTCGGAGGGCAACCCCAACGTGATCCTGTGCGAGCGCGGGATCAAGACCTTCGAGACCGCGACCCGCAACACGCTGGACCTGAACGCGATCCCCTACCTCAAGGCCAAGAGCCACCTCCCGGTCGTGGTCGACCCCAGCCACGGCACGGGGATCCGCGAGTTCGTCGCCCCGATGGCCAAGGCCGCCGTGGCCTGCGGCGCGGACGGGCTCCTGATCGAGGTCCACTGCGACCCCTCCGTCGCGCTCTCGGACGGGCAGCAGTCGCTCTACCCCGAGCAGTTCGCGCAGCTAATGCGCGAGCTCGAGCCCTTCGTCGCCGCCGCGGGGCGCACGCTCTGAGCGGGCTGAGCCCCGCCAAGGGCGAGGTCCTGCCCCTCGTCCGCCGCCTCGGCCACAAGCTCGACCCCCTGCAGCTCTTCGCGCGGGTCGCGGACCCGGCCCACTCGCTCCTGCTCGAGACGGCCGACACGGTCGGGGACCGGCCTCCGCGCAGCCTGATCGTGCCGCGCGCGGCCCTCGTCCTGCGGGCTCGCGGGCGAGAGGTGCGCGTCGAAGCCCTCAGCAGCGCGGGCGGGCGGCTGATGTCCTGGCTGCTCGAGACCCTCGCCCTCGACGCAGAGGTTCGCCGCGAGGAGAGCGAGCACGGGACCCTGATCGCGCGCTACGGCGAGCCGCCGGCCTCGGACGCCAAAGCGCGCTTGCTCGCGCCGGGGCCCGTGTCCGCCTTGCGCGCCCTGCGCGGGCTGCGCCTCATGCTGAGGCCGGCGCCGCTCAGCCACCTCCTCGCCGGGGTGTTCGCCTGGGATCTGCTGGGCTCCTACGAGTCGCTGCCCGCGCCGCTGAGCGGGGCCGACGCGCCTGGGCTGGCCGGGGACGACTTCACCTTCTGGCTCCCCGAGAGCCTGATCGTGGTCGAGGAGCGCGCGCTGCGCGTGTGCGCCTTCGCCTACGGCTGCGCCGACCCAAGCCTCTCGCAGCGCGCGGTCCACGACGCCAGCGGGCGCGTCGAGGAGCTGGCCAACCTGGCCACCCAGCTCGCCGGTCAGCGGAGCCTGGCCACGGAGGCGCCCAAGCCGCTGGACGAGCCGATCGAGGTGTCTCCCGACGACGCGACCTTCGCGGGCTGGGTCGACGACCTCAAGGAGCGGATCCGCGCTGGCGACGTGTTCCAGATCGTGCCCTCGCGCCGCTTCCGCGCGCCCTGCCCCCGGCCGCTCCAGGCCTACGCCCGCCTGCGCGAGCTCAACCCCAGCCCCTACATGTTCCTGGTCCGCGACGCCGAGGCCCAGCTCTTCGGCGCCTCGCCCGAGACCGCGGTCCGCGTCGGGGGCGACCCGCGGGAGGTCGAGATCCGCCCGATCGCGGGCACGACCCGCCGCGGCCGGGACGCGGCGGGCGCGCTCGACGTCGACCTCGACGGACGGCTCGAGGTCGCGATGCGCCTCTCCGAGAAGGAGATGGCCGAGCACGTGATGCTGATCGACCTGGCCCGCAACGACGTGGCGCGGGTCAGCAAGCCCGGGACGCGCTTCGTGCCGCGGATCTGCGGGGTCGACCGCTACAGCCACGTCAGCCACCTCGTCAGCCACGTGCGGGGCGAGCTGGCGCCGGGGCTCGACGCGCTGCACGCCTACGTCTCGAGCATGAACATGGGCACGCTGGTCGGGGCCCCCAAGCTGCGCGCGGCCGAGCTGCTGCGCGAGCTGGAGCCGATCCGGCGGGGTCCCTACGGGGGGGCCGTGGGCTACCTGGCCGACGACGGCAGCTTCGACTCGGCGATCGTGATCCGCTCGGCGCTGGTCCGTGAGGGCGTCGCCACGGTCCAGGCCGGCGCGGGGGTCGTGTTCGACTCGGACCCCGTGGCCGAGGCCGACGAGACGACCCGCAAGGCCTGGGCGGTCCTGCGCGCGCTGGGCGCCCCCGAGCTGGGCCAGGCCGAGCTGAAGGCGGTCCCGGCGCCGGCGCCCTCTGCTGCGCCCCTCCCTGGGCGCCCCTCGAGCGCGCCTCCGGCCGAGCCCCATGCGCCGGCCGCAGCGGCTCCGACCATCGAGCAGGCCCTCGCTCCCGGCGAGACCTCGGTCCTCCTGATCGACAACTTCGACTCCTTCACCTTCAACCTGGCCGACGACCTCGCGCGGCGGCGCTGCAAGGTCCACGTGTGGCGCAACGACCTGCCCGCGACCGAGGCCTTCGCGCTCGCGCTCGCCTTGCCCGCGCCGCGCCTGATCCTGCTCTCGCCGGGGCCGGGCGCCCCGGGCGAGGCCGGCTGCTGCGAGGACCTCGTCCGCCTGGCGCGGGGGCAGGTGCCCCTGCTCGGGATCTGCCTGGGCCACCAGGCGATCGTGACCGCCCTGGGCGGGATCGTGGGTCGCGCCCCCGCGATCGTGCACGGCAAGTCGGGGCTCGTGCGGCACGAGGGCGAGGGGCTCTTCGCGGGGCTGCCCAACCCGATGCCCGTGGGGCGCTATCACTCGCTGGTGGCCACACGGGTGCCCGAGGGGCTCGAGGTCAGCGCCCGGCTGAGTGAGCGGGGGGCGGGCGAGCTGGTGATGGCCGTCGAGGACCGGCCCGGCAAGCTGGCCGGGCTGCAGTTCCACCCCGAGTCGATCCTGACGCCCGAGGGCGGGCGGCTGCTGGACAACGCCCTGGCCTGGGCGGCAGAGGTGAGCCGGTGAGCGCGATCGCGCCCCTGTTGGAGCGCCTGTGCGCGGGCGAGGACCTCACGGCCGAGGAGGCCGCCGCCGCCTTCGGGCGGGTGGTCGCGGGTGAGCTGAGCGAGATCGAGATCTCAGCGCTGGTGGTCGCGCTCAAGGGCAAGGGCGAGCGCCCGGCCGAGATCGCCGGCGCGGCGGCCGCGCTGCGCGCGGCGGCGCTGCCCTTCGACCGCCCCGCGGGGATCGTGGCCGACACCTGCGGCACGGGCGGCGACGGCCAGCACACGGTCAACGTGTCCACGGCCGGGGCCTTCGTGGCGGCCGAGCTGGGGGTCGCGGTGGCCAAGCACGGCAACCGCTCGGTCAGCTCGCGCTGCGGCTCGGCCGACGCGCTCGAGACCTGCGGGGTCAAGATCGACGCCGACCCCGCGCTGGCGGCGCGCTGCCTGCGCGAGGTCGGGATCTGCTTCCTGATGGCGCCGCAATACCACCGCGGGATCGGGCACGCGATGCCCGTGCGGCGGACCCTCAAGACGCGCACGATCTTCAACCTGCTCGGCCCGCTGGTGAACCCCGCCGCGCCCAGTCACCAGGTGATGGGGGTCTACGCGCCGGAGTACTGCGCGCCGCTGGCCGAGACGCTCGGCTTGCTCGGGCTGGAGCGCGCCCTGGTCGTGCACGGATCGGGCCTCGACGAGCTGGCCTTGCACGGCGAGACCACGGCGGCGCTCTGGGAGGAGGGCGCCGTGCGCGAGCTGACCCTCAGCCCCGAGGACGCGGGCGTGGCGCGCGCGCCGATCGAGGCCTTGCGCGGCGGCGAGCCCGAGGAGAACGCGCGCTGGCTGCGCGAGGTGCTCGCGGGCGGCGCGAGCGAGCCCCAGCGGGCGGCGGTCGCCTTGAACGCGGGCGCGCTGGCCTGGATCGCGGGTCGGGCCGGAGACCTGCGCGAAGGCGTCGCCCAGGCGCTGGAGGCCATGGCCCAGGGCGGCCCTGCGCGGCGGCTGGAGCAGCTCGCGGCGCTCAGCCAGGAGCGCGGCTCCGCGTGAGCGTGCTGGCGGAGATCTGCGCGCGCAAGGCGAGCGACGTGGCGGCCCGCGAGGCGACGACGCCTTATGAGGCGCTGGTGGCGGGGCTCGAGCCCTCGCAGCGCAGCCTGGAGCGAGCGCTGCGGCGCCCTCACACGAGCTATATCTGCGAGATCAAGGCGGCCAGCCCTTCGCGCGGCGCGATCCGGCCCGACCTCGACCCCGTGGCCCTGGCGCGCGACTACGCGGCCGCGGCGGACGCGATCTCGGTGATCACCGACGGGCCCTATTTCCAGGGCGACCTGGCCTGGCTGCGCCTGGTCTCCGAGGCGGTCGCGCTGCCGGTGCTCTGCAAGGACTTCGTGCTCGGGCCCTACCAGGTCGCCGAGGCGCGCGCGCGGGGCGCCGACGCGGTGCTCTTGATGCTCTCGGTGCTCGACGACGAGACCTACCGGGGGTGCGCGGCGGAGGCCGAGCGCTGGGGGCTCGACGCGTTGACCGAGGTCCACGACGAGGCCGAGCTAGAGCGCGCGATCGCGCTGGGCGCGCGGATCGTGGGGATCAACAACCGCGACCTCAAGACGCTGAAGGTCGACCTGGCGGTCAGCGAGCGGCTCGCGCCGCGGGTGCCCGCCGACCGGGTGGTGGTCGCCGAGTCCGGCCTGTTCAGCCACGCCCACGCGCGGCGGCTGCGGCCGCTCGCGGACGCCTTCCTGGTCGGGACCTCGCTGGTCTCCGCGCCCGAGCCGGCGCGCGCGCTGCGGGAGCTCGTCTACGGGCGCCTCAAGGTGTGCGGGCTGACCCGGGCCGAGGACGCGCGCGCGGCCTGGGAGGCTGGCGCGACCTGGGGCGGGCTGATCTTCGCCGCGGGCTCGCCGCGCGAGGTCACGCCCGCGCAGGCGCTCGAGCTTCGCGCCGGCGCGCCCCTCTCGTGGGTGGGCGTGTTCGTCAACGCGGAGCTGGCCGATGTCGCGGCGCGGGCGCGGGAGCTCGAGCTGAGCGCGGTCCAGCTGCACGGCGAGGAGACGCCCGAGTTCGTCGCGGGGCTGCGCGAGCAGCTCCCCGCCGAGTGCGAGATCTGGAAGGCGGTCCGCGTCCAGGACGAGGTCCCCCGCGCGGCCGAGTGGCCCGGCGCCGCGCGTCTGCTCCTCGACGCCTACCGGCGCGGCCAGCGCGGCGGCACGGGGAGCGCTTTCGACTGGCGCCTGCTCTACGGGCACCCGGAGCGAGCCGAGGTCGTGCTCGCGGGGGGCATCGAGCCCCGGAACGTCTCGTGCGCCAGCGAGCTGGGCACCTGGGCCCTCGACCTCAACAGCGGCGTCGAGTCCGAGCCTGGGCGCAAGGCCGAGGCGCTGCTCGCAGACGCCGCGGCGGCCCTGCGCGGGTATGGCCGCTACCGCGGAGCGGAGCCCGACGAGGAGGCGCGCCGCGAGCTGGGCGAGGTCCTGGCGGAGGACCGGTGGGAGGCGGCGGACGGACGGCGTCTTCCGGTCCTGGTCGGGCGGCCGCGACGCGCCGCCGAGGCCTGGGAGTGCCCGCTCTATTGCGAGCTGATCCGACCCGGCGCTGTGGTCAGCGTGCCCCAGGTCAACGCCAGCGGCGCGCTCGCCGCCGCGGGCAGGCTGCTCGAGGAGCAGCTGAAGCAGCACGGCTGCCGTCCCCTCGCGGAGGAAGATGAGCAATGAAGACCAGCACCCGCTTCGGCGAGTTCGGGGGCGCCTACGTGCCCGAGATCCTCCTGCCAGCGATCGAGGAGCTCGAGGCGGGCTTCCTCGCGGCGCAGGAGGACCCCGAGTTCCAGGCCGAGCTGAACGGGCTGCTCGCGCGCTACGCGGGGCGGCCGACGCCGATCACCCGCTGCCGCAACCTGGCGGCCGGGAGCAAGGCCACGATCCTGCTCAAGCGCGAGGACCTGCTCCACGGCGGCGCCCACAAGACGAACCAGGTGCTGGGGCAGGGGCTCCTGGCCAAGCGGCTGGGCAAGACGCGCCTGATCGCCGAGACGGGCGCGGGGCAGCACGGCGTGGCGACGGCCCTGACCGGGGCGCTGCTGGGGTTTCAGACCGTGATCTACATGGGTCAGAAGGACGTCGAGCGGCAGGCCCTGAACGTGTTCCGGATGAAGCTGATGGGCGCCGAGGTGATCCCGGTCACCAGCGGGGCGGCCACGCTCAAGGACGCGATCAACGAGGCGATGCGCGACTGGACCGCGAGCTACGAGACGACTCACTACATGCTGGGCACGGTCGCCGGGCCGCACCCTTTCCCGCTGATGGTCCGCGAATACCAGCGCGTGATCGGGCGCGAGGCGCGCGAGCAGGTGCTGGCGGACTTCGGGCGCCTGCCGGACGCGGTGCTCGCCTGCGTCGGGGGCGGGAGCAACGCGATGGGGATCTTCAGCGACTTCGTCGCGGACGAGGGCGTGCGCCTGATCGGCGTCGAGCCGGCGGGGCGCGGGCTGCACACCACCGAGCACGGGGCGACCCTGCAGGGCGGGCGGCCCGGGGTGCTGCACGGGTCCTACAGCTACGTGCTCCAGGACGAGGAGGGGCAGATCCTCGAGTCGCACTCGGTCTCGGCGGGGCTGGACTACCCGGGCGTGGGCCCCGAGCACAGCCACCTGCAGGACAGCGGGCGGGCGACCTACGTCGGCGCGACCGACGAGGAGGCGCTGGACGCCTTCGTGGCGCTGAGCCGCGCCGAGGGGATCATTCCCGCCTTCGAGTCGGCCCACGCCGTGGCGCACGCGCTGAAGCTGGCCGAGGAGGCCGAGGAGGAGCAGCTGCTGCTGGTCAACCTCTCCGGGCGCGGGGACAAGGACATGGGCATGGCTATGGAGCTGCTCGGCGAGCGGATCGAGGTGCCCCGTGGGAGCTGAGCGCTACGCGGCCTGCTTCGCGCGGCTGCAGGAGCGCGGGGAGGGCGCCTTCGTGCCCTTCCTGGTGCTGGGGGACCCGGGCGGTGAGGAGTCGCTGGAGCTCGCGCGGGCGCTGATCGCGGGCGGCGCGGACATGCTGGAGCTGGGGATCCCCTTCTCGGACCCGATCGCGGACGGGCCCACGATCCAGGCGGCCGCCCAGCGGGCGCTCGCGGCGGGGGCCACCGCGGCGGGCTGCTTCGAGCTGATCGGGCGGCTGCGGGCCGAGTTCGGCGAGGTGCCGATCGGGCTGCTGGTCTACGCGAACCTGGTCGTGGGGCGCGGACGGGACGTGTTCTACGAGCAGTGCGCGGCGGCGGGGGTCGACTCGGTGCTGGTCGCCGACGTGCCCACCCTGGAGGCGGAGCCCTTCGTGGAGAGCGCGCGCGCGGCGGGGGTCGCGCCGGTCATGATCGCGCCGCCCAACGTGGACGAGGCGCGGCTGAGGCGGATCGCCGAGTGGGGCGAGGGCTACACCTACGTGGTCACCCGACGGGGCGTGACGGGGGCGGACGAAGAGGTCGCGCTCGAGGCGGACGTGGTGACGCGGCTGCGGGCCCTCGACGCCGCGCCGCCCGTGTTCGGCTTCGGGATCTCGCGGGGCGAGCACGTGCGCAGCGCGCTGGCGGCAGGGGCTGCGGGCGCGATCAGCGGGTCGGCGATCGTGCGGCAGGTCGCGCGCTGGGCCGCGGGTGAGCTGGAGCGGGACGCGTGCCTGGAGGCCGTGCGGGGGCTGGTGGGCGAGCTGAAGGGGGCCACGCGGGGGTAGGCTCCCGCGAGGGGGCGACCAGACACTCTCGTGACAGTGTTCGCGGCCCGGGTCGCGGAGCATGCGCGGCCACGTGACTCCGCCCGTCCTTGCTACGTCAGAAGATAGAGCCCAACATGCCCTCGCCTTCGAGCGGGAGAGGCCTCTGGTGACCAAGGTCGGGCGCGTCGTTGCCGACAAATACGAGCTGCGCGAGCAGATCGGCGAGGGCGCGCACGGAATGGTCTATCGGGCGCGCCACCTCGACCTGGGGCGCGACGTGGCGATCAAGCTGCTCAAGCCCGAGGTCAGCCGGGACGACCCGACCCTGCAGAAGCGCTTCCTGCGCGAGGTCCACCTCGCGACCTCCTTCGTGCACCGCTACGCGATCACCCTGCGCGACTTCGGGCGCGACGGCGGGCTGCTCTACTACACGATGGACTACGTCGCGGGGCCGACCCTGCGCGAGGTGCTCAAGCAAGAGGAGTCGCTGCCGCTCAAGCGGGCGCTGCCGATCGCGACGCAGATCCTCGAGGCGCTGTCCGAGGCCCACCGGGTCGGCGTGATTCACCGCGACCTCAAGCCGAGCAACGTGCTCCTGACCGAGGGGCCCGAGGGCGAGGAGGTGCGCGTCCTCGACTTCGGGCTGGCCAAGGCCGTCCGGCAGAGCCGGGGCGAGGAGACCACCTTCACCGACCTGACGGTGGCGGGCGCCCGGGTCGGGACCCTGGCCTACATGAGCCCCGAGCAGGCCATGGGCCGCGAGCTCGACGCTCGCTCGGACATCTACGCCGTCGGGGGGCTGCTCTACCTGCTCTTGAGCGGGAGCAAGCCTTGCTTCCCCCGCCGGGACGTGGCCGACCCGCTGCAGGCCTTCCTGTTCAACCTGACCACCCGGCGGCCGACCGACCTGCGCGAGCTCGCGCCCGAGGTCCCGCGCTCGGTGGCCGAGGTCGTGATGCGCTCCCTGGCCAAGAAGCCCAGCGAGCGCTTCGCCGACGCGCGCTCCTTCCGCTCCACCCTGCTCAAGGCGCTCAAGCACGAGCTCAGCAAGGGCAGCGGCAGCGGGCGCAGCAGCGGCAGCGGGCGCAGCGGCGAGAAGGCCAAGCTGCGGCGCAAGGCCAACCGCCCCGCCAGCGAGCTCGGCTCGACGACGGGCAGCAAGGGGACGAGCAGCAAGGGGAGCAAGGGCAGCAAGACCAGCCGCTCGTCCGGCAAGAAGCGCGCCTACAAGCTGCCCGAGGGCGTCGTCCACGGCTCGGGCAAGGGCGAGTTCCTCAACGAGCGCGACGGCTCGCTCCTGGTCTACGTGCCCCCCGGCAACCTGCGGATGGGCGCCATGCGCCGCCCGCCCAGCGCGCGCGGGCTCGAGCTGCCGCGACGACGGCGGGCGCTCGGGCGCGAGGACCCGGTCCACTTCGTGCACCTCACCAAGGGCTTCTTCCTCGGCAAGACGCCCGTGACCTGGAAGCAGTATCGCGCCTTCTGCGTGGAGACCGGGCGCAAGCCGCCCCGCACGATCAGCTTCCCGCAGCTGCGCGGCTTCGACATCACCGACAGCCACCCGGCGGTGAACCTGCGCTGGAAGGACGCGCGGGCCTACTGCCACTGGGCCCACGGGCGCCTGCCCAGCGAGGCCGAGTGGGAATACGCCGCCCGCGGCGACGACTCGCGCACCTACCCCTGGGGCGAGGACGACCTCGACCACGGCCTGGCCAACTGGGGCGAGCACCCGATCTACGGGGGCAAGGCCACCAGCCCCGTCGGCTCCTTCCCGCGCGGGCACTCCCCCTACGGCGCCCTCGACATGGTCGGCAACGTGTGGGAGTGGACGGGCGACCTCTTCGGCGACTACCCGGCCGAGGCCCAGACCGACCCCAACGGACCGCGCGGCTCGCAGCGCAGCCGCCAGGACCGCGTCGCCCGCGGCGGCAGCTGGCGCGACCCCGCCAGCTTCTGCCGCTCGACCGCCCGGATGGGCGTGCCCCCCGCCGAGCGCCACAACTGGCTCGGGTTCCGGCTCTGCGTCCCCGCGCTCTAGCGCGCCACGTCCCAATCGTGCCCGTGCCCGTGCTCGCGCCCGAAAGGAAGCGCAGAAGGAGCTGTCGCAACCAACGAAAGCTCCTTCGCGTTCCAGGGATGGAACGGGGAAAACTCGAAAACTGGAAAGCGCGGTGGCTGCTCGGCGGAGCTGCCTTC
>MDTG01022107.1_pt1 | contig 14931 bp, 16 predicted proteins | sample 811421 | NCBI WGS metagenome assembly MDTG01 (sample SAMN05326645, study PRJNA326480) | marine metagenome | isolation source: seawater | place: Pacific Ocean: South East | collected 2011
CGTTGATAGGCTGGATGTGGAAGCGCAGTAATGCGTGCAGCTGACCAGTACTAATAGCTCAATTGGCTTGATTTATGCACTGAAAAAAATTTTTACTGTTAAATATAGATATTAAGATACTATTGAATTTCATGAAGAAAAAAAAATCATTAGACGTTGGAGATAATATAAAAGCTTTTAAAAGCAGTTTTTCTTTTGGTGGAAAAACACCCGAAAATTTTGATAAACATATTCAAAAATCAGTGCCACTTTATAAAGATGGCCAAGAATTGATTTGCAAACTTAGTAGTTTTTTTTTAAGCAAGAATTCAAATGTTTATGATCTAGGCTGTTCAACAGGATCATTAATTTCGCAAATTGACAAATACCATCCATCACTGCAAATTAATTTGCGTGGCATAGATATTGAAAAAAAAATGATATCTTTTGCAAAAAATAAAATACAAAAATCCAAAAACAAAATTAGCTTTAAATGTGCAGATATCTTAAAATTAGGATTTAAAAAATCTGATTTGGTAATTGCATATTACACTATACAGTTTGTTAAACCGAAATTTAGACAATTTTTATTTGATAAAATATACAAATCTTTAAACTGGGGAGGTGCTTTTATTTTTTTTGAAAAAGTTAGAGCTCCAGATGCAAGATTTCAAGATATGATGTCACAAATTTATCAAGAGTATAAAGTTGAAAATGGCATAAAAGAAAAAATAGTTTTTCAAAAATCTCTTTCTTTAAGAAGAGTTCTTGAACCTTATTCAACAGGACAGAATTTAAGATATTTAAAAAATTCTGGTTTTAAGGATTATATGAGTATTGCAAAATTTGGTTCCTTCGAAGGTTTTTTAGCAATAAAATAATTTTTTATGAGTAAAAGAAAAAATAACTTAAAATTATTCTTAAAAAATCCTTTAAAGTTAAAAAAAAAAAATCTTGTTGCTAGCAATTATAAAACAATTCAACATTTAAAAGGCTTTACAGACTCAAAGAAACCTAAAGAAATTAAAATAAATACACTTGCAACAAGAGAATATTGGAGAATAAAGGTTATAGATTTTTTTTACCATCTAACAAAAAAAAACATCAAAGGAAAGTGTTTGGAAATTGGTGCAGGAAAAGGTTTGCCCACAGCCTATTTGAGTTCATTTAAAAATGTAAAATTGATTTATTGTATGGATTATTCAGTGTTTGCTGTAAAAAAATTAATGCCGACATATCAGAAATTGGTTGAATTTGTAAACCTTAAAAAAATTAAAAGAGTAATAGGTACTTATGATAAAATTAAATATAAAAATTTAGATTTTATTTTCGCATTTGGAGCATTACATAATTCCCCAGATTTAAACCAAACATTTAAGTCGATCTATAAATCTTTAAAAAAAAACGGTTTTTTAATAGTTTCTGATATGTGTCTTTCTATAAAATCAAATAAATGTGATGAATTAAAACAAACCGATAGATTAAATATCAATTCCAAAAAAATTTTTGGAAAAAAAATTAGTTTTAGAGATACCAACGATTATTTTAGGTCAATGATAGATTTTATTTATTGTGCAAAGCAAGCAGGTTTTAGTGTTTATCCATTTATATTTGATCAAAGTGGAGAAAAAAAAATTCCAAAAAAACTAGATGACTGTTTTAAAGGTCCGGGGATTGAAGTTTTCTATCCTTTTTTTGCAAAAGATAAATATGATAGATTGGTTCTTGTATGTCATAAGAGTAAAAAAGGTTCAGATGAGCTTGACGAAGGATTTGGAAAAAAAATAAAATTTGGATTTTTTGAAAATATTTTAATTCGTTTAAGTTTTATTTTTAAAATAAATATACTAAGTAAAAAAGTATTTTGATAAATATGTTGAATAAATTAAGAATTTTTTTAAGAAAAAAAATATGTATTATTAACTCTGATATAATTAAAACATTTGAAAAGTGAGTTTGTGATTAGTAAGTTTATATCTTTTATAAAAAATTGCCTTATTCTTATGATTTATAAAAAAAAAGAGAAGATTGCTTCATCAGCCACAACATTGCCAGCAAATTTCTTTATTGAATCTGAAAATTTTTTTTCAAAAACAACTATAACTTCTTTTCCAAAAAAGAATTCACCTTTGTATTATAAAAATTTTCCTGTTTCTTTGACGCCAGATAATGGTGTAGGTTTAAAAACACTATTGAATGGAAATTATGATTTTTCAAGTATAAACTTTTTAAAGGAACAAATTTTAAAAAAAAATAAAAAAAATTTAATTATTTACGACATTGGAAGTAATCTTGGCTTATGGTCTAGACAGATATATATAGATTTAAAAAAATATGAACAAAACATAAATATTTTTGCCTTTGAAGCAAATACTTACTTATGTGAACTTTCAGAAATTAATTTATTACCTTTCAAAAACAATGTTAAAGTTATTAAAAAAGGTATATCTATAAATGGAGGAAAAAAAAATTTTTTTGTAGACCAGCAAAACCCCAGTTCTTCTAGTATAAGTCGTTTAGATGAAAATAGTACAACTGTGGTCAGAGAAATAGATACATTGCCTGCAAATTCCCTTATTCAATTAATTGAAAATAAAAATGACGATAATCAACTTATTATTTGGAAATCAGATGTAGAGGGTGAAGATATTAATTTATTAATAAATTTAAATAAAAATTTTCTTTTTCTAATAGATATTTTTTTTATTGAGGTTTCATCTGCTTTGATTGTTAGAAACTCTCACAAATTTTTTGAAATTTGTAAATTATATAATTCCTTCTATTATGTAAATAAAGATACAGGCAAAGTTCACGAAATCAGTTTTGAAAAAATTGAAAATTTTGTGCACAATATCAAAAAAATTACTGGTAATAAATCAACTGATTTAATCTTAGTCAGGTAGCTTATTTAATTCTTATGTTAGGAAATGGTATTATAACCTTGGTTTTTTTTGACAATTTTTTAATTTTATTAATTACATAACTTTTAAAATGCCAAATTAATATCAGTACATAGTCTGGCTTGATTTTTTGAATTTTTTTTTCATGTAATATTTTAATTTTTCCAACAGTCGTGTATTTATTAATTTTATGCTTATTGATTTCAAAGATGCCATCAATATTCTTGCTATTAAGCCCTGCAACATGAAGTAATACGTTACCTTTGGTTGAAGCGCCATAGGCATAAATAGAATTTTTAATTTTAATTTTTTCAATGATTTTCTTTATTTTTTTAGAATGATTAAAAATTTTTTTAAAAAAAAATTTGTACGTGGAAGACAAGTGAATTTTATTTTTTTTTTCTCTAAGAATTAAATTTTTTATTTTTGGGTTCAAATTATAATTTTTCTTTAAATTTATCCAAATACTTCCTCCGTTAATATCAGAAAAGCCATAATCTATAATTTGGAGATTAGCCAATTCACACATTTTATTTAACGAAATTAATGAATAATATTCGAGATGTTCTTGACAAAATGTATCGTAAGAAAAGTGTTTCTTGTTTATTAATTTTGGCAAATAAGCAACTTCTATATGTATCATACCATCATCATTTAACAATTTTGAAATTTTTTTTAATGAAATAACTGGTTTAGGTAGGTCATAAAACATTGCGATGGATGTTATGAGTTTAAATTTTTTATTTTTTAAACTTTTGTTTGCTGATTCGAAAAGAGTTGCAAAAGTTTTAATATTTCTTCTATAATTTTTTTTATGTATTATGATAGATGGATCAATCGCATACTTATTTTTTCCATTAAATGTATTAATAAATGTTCCATCATTTGAACCAATATCAAGTATAAAATCATTTTGTTCATAATCTATTACTTTTTTAAGAAAATCGCTTTTCTTTATTAAATGTTTTTTCATGATTGGGTTAATTCCAGACTGGTATCCGTAGTTTTTCCCAAATAAATCTTTCGTGTTATAGTTATGTTTTAACTGTAACAATTTAGAGCTTTTTGAGAATACTATTTCAAAAGGTGTTATTTTAACTTTTGAATTAAGTTTATCTAAAACTTTACCTGTCAAAGGCATTGGACTAAATTTTGCGATATTGATTAAATCTTTCTTGTTAGATATTCTACAACGTTGTATTGATTTAGGCATAAATATTAATACCAATAAATGAATTTTTTTAAAAATAAAATTTTGAGCATTCTGTTTTTTTTAATTTCAGTCATATGCTTTTCTTCATTGGCCTTTCATGGAGCTTCTGGCGGGAAATATTCAAATAATAAGATTATAAGATTCGCAGTTTTTTTATCGCAATTACCCATACATTCAATTAAATTCACTATGTGTTATTTAGGTCACGAAGATAATTGCATTATATATGTTAACGGTGAAAAAACATATTTAAAAAATATAGATCTGGTTAATAAATCAAATAATTTTGATTCTAATGACTTAAATATAAAAATATTTAATCCCAAATATAATTCATTTATTTTATTACCTTATTTTTCAAAACTTACTGGAAACTTCAAAATCATATTATTAGACATTAATAAGAAGAAAAAAATTCAAACATGGATTATTAATCAAGAAGCAGTTTTTTTTGATAAAAATAAGGTAAGTAAAAATTCAGAAGATGAGTTCCTCAAAGAAAAAAGAATTATACCAACACATCCACTACTTGCATCCAATGGGGATTTGATTGTTCAAGTAAAAGATGGTCCAGTTATTAGGCTTGACCGTTGTTCATATCCAATCTGGATAAATAATGATGGTGTATATCATCATTCCATGGAGTTCGATGATGATAAAAATGTTTGGACTTCTTCTAAGAAAGTAACAAAAAAGTTTGAAGATCAGCACAGAGAATTACTAGATTACTTCTTAATTAAAATAGACTCAAAAAATGGAAAGGTATTATATAAAAAATCATTGATTGAAATATTTTTAGAAAATAACAAGTCTCAATTCATAAATTCACTCATATATTCTTCTGATGGAAATGCAAAAAAAATTTTTAAAATTAACGATGTTCAACCTGTAAAAAAAAATGGAACAATTTGGAAAAAAGGAGATGTATTTATATCTATGCATGTTGCATCAACCATTATTCTTTATAGACCTGAAACTAATAAGATTGTCTGGATGAAGCAGGGACCATGGAGAAAACAACACGATGTAGATATTATAACAGATAATATTATTGGTATTTATGATAACAATCTTAAAATGGATAATAGGGCAGATTTTCTTAATAGGATACTATATTATGATTTTAAGAGTAATAAAGTAAGTGAAGAATTCGATCAATTAATTAAAAAAAATAATGTTAGCAGTGGCTCACAATCTTTGTTTAGTATTATTAATGAAAAAAATGAAAACAATATATATATCGAGGAGCAAAATAATAACAAAATAATTTTTGGAAATAGCTCTGGTGCGAAACATTGGGAGATTGAGTCAGGTGGCTATATAAGTTGGTCACGTTATATCAATAACCATGAAAAAACTTTAAAAATTTTTGAGGATCAAGTTAAATGCAACTAATGTTTCTTATATTTATATTTATATTTTTTACACTATGCTTTCCTTCAACGGCATTTGCTTATGTTGGACCTGCAGTTGGAATTTTTTTTTTAGGAGCTATTTTAATTTTTGTGCTACTCGTAGCATTACTAGTTATTTCATTTTTGTATAAGTTCATAAAAAAATTAAAAAATAAAGATGATGAAAAAGAAAAATGACTTTATTAAAAGATCAATTTTTGAAAAATTAATCTTTTATTTTTTTGCCCAGAGTAATTCATTGCAATATTTATTATTTGATTTAGAAAAAATTTTTTTAAAAAAAAAAAAATAATCATAAAAATTGTTTATTTATTACTGGATTGCCAAGATCAGGAACTACTATTTTTTTAAAAACATTATACGAAACTGAAATTTTTGCTTCACCAACTTATCAAGATTTGCCGTTTGTTCTTAGTCCTAAGATATGGAGTAAATTAAAATTAGTAAATAAATTAAATTTTATAAAAAAAAAAAATAAAAAATTTGAGCGTTTTCATAATGATGGAATAAATATAGATCAAAATTCACCTGATGCATTTGAGGAAATATTTTGGAAAATTATATTAGAGGAAAAGTATATTAAAGAAAAATGTATCGTAAAACATACTTTGTCAAAAAAAAATATATTAGAGTTTAAATATTACATTTCTATTATTAAAGAATATACTTCAAAAGACTACTACATTTCAAAAAATAATAATAATATTTTTAGAATTGAATCACTCCACAAATATTTTCCATCTGAAAATTTTATTATTATGTTCCGTCATCCATATCATCAGTCTATGTCATTGATGAAAATGGATAATAAATTTTCAAATATTAGTACTTTTGATAAATATTATTTGAATTTTGTTGGACATTATGAATTTGGAGATAATTATAAGAGTTTTTATGAAAAAGAAAAAAAAATTAAAAATAGAAACTTTGAGTTTTGGTTGGATGTTTGGATTAAAGTATATTCTGAGTTGATGAGTATTGATCTAGAAAAAAATGTGTCTTTTTTATCTTATGAAATATTGACTGATGAAGTGAAAAACAAAAAAATTATTAATAGAATTGTAAATAAAAATTATATCGAAAAATTTAAATTTGAAAACTTAAGAAATAAAAATAATGAAGAAGATTTTAAAAATTTTTATTCTCATATTCAAAAAACAAATTATAGTGAAAAATTTAATATTGCGCTTAAAATTTACAATAAACTATTAGATAGACAAAATGTTTGCTAAAGAAACATCAATTTTAATCTTCAGTTATAATAGACATGAGTATCTTAATCAGTATCTAGAATTTCTTAACATTCAAAAATTTTCTGGTCATATAATTATCTCTGATGCATCTAAAGAAGATAAGTTCAATATATTTTATGATCAAATAAAAAAAAAAGAGTTAGGTTTTAAATTAAAAATTATAAATGTGCCCAAAAAATTAAAAGACACAATATCAATTAGTATGTCTGACTGTATAAGAGCAGCGGTAGATAATATAACTACTAAATATTGTATAATTAGCGCAGACGACGATTTAGTTTATCCACCTACTTTAGAAATAATTGAAAATTATCTTAATTGTAACGAAAACTATAATTCTGGGATTGGTCAAATTGTAAAACTAAATGAATTAAATTACATAAAAAATAATGCTATCCTTAGTTTAAAAGATTTTCAAATTGTAAATCCAATTAAATTGCATTTTAAAGAAGCTTTAGATAGATCAAAGTTTTTCTTTTTAAATAATTATCATGGTATGTTTTCAGTTATAAGATCAGAATATTCAAAATTTTATTGTCCAGAAAATTATGATGAAATGGATTATCCGCACTACGTTGCAGATTATAATTTTATAATACCAGGATTTCTATTGGGACCAGTTGCAAATTTTAAAAAACCGTTGGTATTTAGGAGACAGCATGACAGTAATTTAGCAGACCAAAGGCCATTTGATAATATTTATGAGTCAATAAAAAAAAATTCTTGGCCCAAAAATCAAAATCTTTTTGAAAACAATGTATTGAACATTTTTAAAGAGATAGAAAATGTTAAAGATAAAAAATTAGAAGCAAAAGTTTTTTGTATTGATTTTTTGGTTGGTGAATTGTCACTCTTAAGAAATAGTTTAGTACCAAAATCAAATAAATATATAAGTTTTCTTAACAGAATGCAAAAAATTAAATTTCTATTTAATTTTATATTTTTTTATTTTTTTTATGGTAAACATTTTATATCATTTAGAAAATCATTCCTTAAAGCAATAAATTATAATAAAAGAATTATATGATTAGAAAATTTTTGAGAAAATTAATATTCATGTTATCTAGAGATTTAAAAAATTTTACCATAGAAAATAATTTATTTGATCTTAAAAGATTAGATTATAATTATTCGATATTTAACATTTACAATAAAGTTAAAAATGTTCCTGGGCACATATTGGAACTTGGAACAGGTACTGGTAGAAATTCGATTTTGTTTAGTTATTTAATAAAAAAAAATAAAAAACAAGAAATAGTAAAGTATTTTGGCTATGATTTATTTGATAACCATGAAATATTTAAAATTAAAGACTCAAATAAAAATTATGAAAAAATTAAAGAGTTAATAAAACTTTATGATTTAGAAAAAATTGCAGTTATTGTTAAAGGTGATATTAATAAAGAAATTTACAATTTTGAAAAACTAAACTTTGGTTTTAGAGATAACAAACCACTTCTTTCATTAATATACATTGATTGTAATAATTTCGAAACTACTCTAAATGCTTTAGAACACCTAAAGAATTATTTATCACCTGGGGCTTATATATGTACAGATGAAAAAAAAATTGGTCAAGAAATTCATGCATTAAAAAAATTTTCAGAGAAATATAATCTAGAATTAAAATCGGGAGATTATGATAGTTTTACTTCAACTTATTGTATTTGGAAATAAATATTTTTTATGAATGTAGAAAATTGTTTAAATGAAAAGTTAAAAAAGGATGGAAGCTTTTTTATAGAAAATTTTTTAAATGAAAATGAAAAAAAAGATCTAAGACTCTTTTTTAATGAAAAATTTAAAGATAAAAATCTAGATTCAAATACGATTAAATTTAATTTTCAAGAATTAAATAATTTTTCTATTTTAGATCAATTAGAAAAAAAAATTTCAAATTTTTTAAAATATGAAACGGATTATAAGTTATACTTAAGAAATATCTGGATGATTAAAACTAGAAATGAGGATTTTAAAGAAAAAGAGCTTCCTTTTATTCCTCATATTGATAAAAAAAGATACTTAAAAGTTTTTTTGTATGTTGATGATGTTGAGGAAAAAGATGGTCCTTTTTCAGTATGCTTAGGAGTATCACCTTCCGAAAATGAAAAAAAAAGACTTTTATGGATCAAAAATGATAACAAAAACGACCATGGACTTTTGTATCGTAATGAAATAACTCACATTAAAAAAATGATATTTAAAGCAGGTACTATCATTTGCTTTGATACAAATGTGCCACACTTTGCCGGAAAAGTTGAAAAAAATGGATGCCGCAAAGTATTAAGATTTAACTATTTTTCAACATTTTCAAAACAAATAGACTTTAATTTTACGTATAGAGTTATAAGAAATAAGCTATCAAGACTAAAATATAACCTTTTAAACAAAAGGTAAGATGTTTTCTTTTTTTAATTTACTAGATCAAAATTTAAAACAAAAATTTTTAATTTTAGTTTTTTTGTATTTTTTAGCCTACGCATTTGAATTGATAAGTATAAGTCTTATTTTTCCAATTATTAAGATTTTATCAGATAACACTTTTCCTGAAATCTTTTATGATATTTTACTATTTTTAAATATTAATGATATTGTTTATAAAAAAAATTTTTTCTTACTCATTCTAGGGGTTTTTTTAGCAATATTTATTTTAAGAACAGTTTTTTTATTTTTTAAAGAAAAATATCAACTTTATTTTTACTTAAACTTTGATTTATTTTTAAAGAAAAATTTACTAAATATTTTATATCATAACTTCGATCCCTTAGGAAAAAAAAATAAATCATCAGAAACTGTTACAACGTTTATTGACGATGTAGGTAATTATACCCAACATAATAGTTCTCTAGTTGAAATAATTACAGATACTTTTATAACTATTATGTTCGCAAGTTTCCTAATTGCTTTAGATTATAGAATATTTTTTTTATCTCTAATAATTTTAGGTATATTATCATTTATATACATCAAAATAACTAGTAAAAAATTTTTTTCCATATCTAGAATAAGAAGAATTTATTACAAAAAAAAATTAGGTGAATTAAACACAATATTTTTTGGATTTACTGAATTAAAATTAGCAAAAAAAATAAATAATTTTTTTAAATCTTATTTAAACAGCGAAAAAGAATATTTAAAACTTAATATTCATAAAGCAATTCTAAATCTTATACCAAAAATTACTTTTGAAATCTTTCTAGTTCTATCAATATCTACAATGCTCTTATTATCATTCTTACTAGACGTAGATGATCAGGTAGCTTTAGTTGCTACATTTTCAATTATATCCTTTCGATTATTTCCAAAAGTAGCCTCTATTATTAAAAATTTTCAAAATTTAAAAGTTTATTATAAATCGAAAAAAACAATTGAAAATATTCTTTTAAAAAAAGATATCAAGCAAGATCAAAAATTAGAAAAAATTAAAAAATGGGATTCAATTTTTTTTAAAAATATTTCTTATAAATATAAAAAAAGAAAAATTTTAAATAATGCCTTTTTAAAATTGAAATATAATCAATCTCATTTAATAACTGGAGATAATGGGTCAGGCAAAAGCACGTTAATCAAGTTATTAATTGGATTGTTAAAAAATAAACACTCAAGAATTTACTTAAATGGCAAAAAAAGAATTCCTTCAATTCAAGAACTAGATATTAAAATTGCTTATGTCCCACAAAAACCATACTTATTTGCTGCTTCTATATATGAAAATGTTACTTTTAACAAAGTTTATAATCACAAAGACAATCTATTTAAAAAAATTTCTAAATTAATTGGTCTTAGTGAAATTATAAAAAAAAATAATTTAAATTATCTATCAAATATTGGAGAAGATGGAAAACTATTATCAGGAGGGGAGGGAAAAAAGATTTGTTTAGCTAGGGCTCTTTATTTAAAACCACAATTATTGATATTAGATGAAATTTTAGACTCTCTTGATGTGAAAAGTCAATTGAGATTAATAAATTATATTACAAAAAAGTCCAAAAACTTGACATCAATTTTAATCTCACATAATCAAAATTTAGTCAAAGACTTCAAAAATGTATATGAGGTTAGAAATGGTAAATTATTAAAACTTAAATGATATGAAAAAAAGAATAATAGCTAGACTTGATATTAAAGGACCAAATTTAATTAAAACGATTTTTTATGAAGGCCTGAGAGTTCTAGGAAATCCTTTGCCATACATAGAGAAATATTATCAAGATGGTGCAGATGAAATAATCGTTAACGATTTAGTGGCAAGTTTATACAAACGAAAATTTCAATACAATATTCTAACTTCTCTTAAAGAAAAGGTTAATTTACCAATTACTGCTGGTGGTGGGATAAAAACCATTAATGATATTGAAAAGTGCTTAAGTAGTGGTGCGGATAAAGTCTTTATTAATACTCATGCAATAAAAGATCCAAATTTTTTATCTTTAGCATGTAACACATTTGGTTCATCAACTATTACCTTAAGTATTGATTCAAGTTTAATTAATGAAAAATATTATTGTATTACAATGGGAGGAAGAGAAATTTCAAACATAGAAATTCAAGATTGGATAACTCAAGCTCAGCAATTAGGTGTAGGTGAAATAATTTTAAACTCATTAGATTTTGACGGGAATGGGAAAGGTTATGATGTTGAAATGTATAAGAAAGTCTCTAAAATTATAAATGTTCCACTTGTAGTTTCTGGTGGATTTGGAAATTTAGATCACATTAAAGAGTGCTCAAAAGTTATAGATATAAGTGGTTATTCAATAGCATCATCCTTTCATTATAAATATTTAAGTGACAACATTAATAAAATTAAGTATCAAAAATTAGACGAAGGAAATTCTGAATTTATAAAAAATTTTTATAATTATTTTAATGGAACAACTTATGATGTTAAGACTTTGATAAAAAAAGTTTAAAATAAATGATTGTTGGAATAATAGATCTTAAATTAAATAATATATTCAGTATTTATAACGCTGCTACTAAATTAGGTTATAATACAAAAATAATAACAAAACCAAAAGAAATAAATAATTGTGATGCGTTAATTTTACCAGGTACAGGTTCTTTCCATAAAGCAATGTATAGACTTAATAAAGACAGACTAACAAATTCAATCAAAAGCTTTATTGAGAATGAAAAGCCTTTTCTTGGAATTTGTTTAGGAATGCAATTATTATTTTCTAAAAGTTATGAATTTGTAACGACTGATGGTATTGGAGTACTAGAAGGTGATGTTGTAAATATAAAATCTATGGGTAAAATTTTAAAAGTTCCTCACGTTGGTATGAATTATTTAAACCTTACAAAAAATCAAAAAAAATCCAAAATTTATTTATTTGAAAAAAAGAAATACTACTTTAATCACTCATTTATAGTCCATAGTGAAGATGACTCTATATCAATTGCATATACTAATTATAATAATTTAAAATTCTGTTCTGTTGTAAAAAAAAAAAATATTTTAGGAACCCAATTTCACCCTGAACTAAGTTATTCACACGGATTAAAATTACTTTCATGTCTAAAAAATTTATAAAATTAAAAAAAAAATTTACAATTGATTTTGAACTTCATAAAAAAAGAAAAAAAGTAAAATTTTGTAAGAAATGTGTAATTTCTAATCAACGTCCAAGAATAATATTTGACAAAAATGGTATTTGTAGTGCCTGTAATTATCTTGAGGAAAAAAAACAAATAGATTGGCTGGAAAGAGAGAGAGAATTAAAAGTTTTGTGCAATAAATTTAGGTCTCGAAATGGAAATTATGATGTTATAGTTCCTGGGAGTGGTGGTAAGGATAGTGCTTATGTGGCTCACCTTTTAAAACATAAATATAACATGCACCCTTTATGTGTAACATGGGCACCATTTGAATATACTGATATTGGAAGTAAAAATTTTAAAGATTTTAAGGACTCTGGATTTGATAATTTAACATTTTTTCATGATGGATTAATACACAGAAAATTATCTTTAATGGGTTTTGATTTAGTAGCAGACAATTTTTTACCTTTTGTTCATGGTCAAAAGGCATATGCTTTTCATTTATCTATTAAATTTAATATACCTTTAATGTTTTATGGAGAGTGTGGGCCGGTTGAATATGGTGGAAGTATCAAAGCAAAAAATAAGCCTTATGAAAGCATAGAAGATTGGGATACAAATTATCATAAAGGAGTAAATATAGATAAATTATTAGAATATGCTGAAAAGTATGGTTATTTATCAAAAGATGAAATTAAAAATAGAAGTCTTGATTTTTACAGGGCTCCAATTATCAAAGATATAAAGCGCATTGGATGTCAAATGCATTGGATGTCATATTATAAAAAATGGGTACCACAAGAAAATTATTATTATGCTGTAAAAAATACTGGTTTTGTTCCAAAAACAGGAAGATCTGAAGGAACATATTCAAGATATGCAAGCTTAGATGATTCAACAGATGGAGTTCATTGGTTGTTAGGTTATATAAAATTTGGTTTAGGTAGAGCATCCTCCGATGCAGCTCACGAAATAAGGGATGGCCATATAACTAGAGAAGAAGGGGTTGCACTAGTTGAACAGTTTGATCATGAATTGCCAGAGAAAGATATAAAAAATTTTTTAAATTATGTAGGAATATCCAGAGGATATTTTGATGAAGTGATAGATTTTTATAGAGAGATGAGCCCAAATATATGGAAAAAAATTAATGGGAAATGGAAAATAAGACACACGGTTGGTGGCAAAGGATGTGACGACAGTCTTTGGTCTAAAAATAATTGACTTTTGCAAGATAGATTTTAGCAATTATTCCAATTGCGACCTTATAAAAAAAAATCTTTATTTTATTTCCCCTGTTTATTTTTTGTTTAGTAATAAAGTTTTTAATTTCTTTGGATGTAGATATGTAACATTTCTTACCCAAATATTTTGAAATATTTGATTTTAATTTGTTATTAACTTTAGAAAGTTTAGTTAATTTTGTTATATTTTTAAGATAATAATTTAAATTTTTTAAATTTGTATCTACACCATAAAATTTCATGTGATCTTTCAGTTTCTGAGTAATAACAATTCTTGATTTTTTATTTTCAGCTAGTATTTTTTTATGTACTGTAAAATCATAATATTTTATTTTTTTTAATTTATTTTCACTTACGAGATTTTTTCCATTAACAATAAAATTTTGTCTATTTACAAATATTATTGGCCTATCTAAAATATTTACTTGTTGAAAAACGTTTGAAGCAATTGCAACCGATATATTAGAATTAATTATAGAATTATTAAAATCACCGAGTTGTATTTTATGTTTATACAATATTCTATCTAATTGATAATTCTTATATAAATTTTTTTTTTTAATATTAAAATAGGTTGGGTGAAGATTAACAAGTAAATTGAACTTATTTTTCTTAATAATTTTAATTATTTTAAGTAAAGTATCTCGATAAAATTTTTTTATATTGTATTGAGGTCCATGAGGAAATAATATGCATGTTTTTTTGTGTTTAAGATTATATTTTTTTTTAAATTTAGTTATTGAAAGTATATTTTTTTCAAAATAGATCGATTGTATACAACCACATATTTTAGCTTTGATATTATTTTTTTTTGATAAATTTAAATATGTTTTTAAAGCGTAATTACCTTTAAAAATGAAAAGATCAGCTGGGATATCAGTATTATAATCTTGATTAAAAAAACTATCAATTACTATAACTTTTTTATTTAATTTCTTACAAAATTTTGCAAAATTTTCAGCTCCATGTAAACTTGAGATAATTATAATATCAAATTTTAAAATTTGATAATAAATCTCCCATCTTGAATTTAACCAAAAAGTATCAATCGATAAAAATTCCTTATCATTTTTATATCTTTCTTTATAAGTATAAAATCCAGATCTCCCTTTATCTGATACCGCAAAAAACTGAATATTGAGGTGGTTTTTTAAAAATTTTATAAAATATAAATCATTTTTTTCGTAACCAGCTTTAGTCTGGTACGATAAATACATTATATTTTTACTCATTAAGTGTTATAAAAATTTAAAAAATATGATCATGTCTAGCATAAAGAATTAACAATACATAATTATTTATTAAAATTAAAATGAAAAAAAAAATAAGCAGTCTTAAAAAAATAATTAAAGGACCTGTTTTTTCATTAATTACTCCTTTTAA
>MDTG01136932.1_pt1 | contig 14931 bp, 14 predicted proteins | sample 811421 | NCBI WGS metagenome assembly MDTG01 (sample SAMN05326645, study PRJNA326480) | marine metagenome | isolation source: seawater | place: Pacific Ocean: South East | collected 2011
AAGTTTCCCTGCGGAGTTGCTCAGGTCCGCCGCATCTCCTGGGTCCGTAGGGTTTAGGTCGTATTGTTAGTCACTAAATTTGGCCTCCTCCTAATTTAGAGGCTAACATATGGCTATATTAATGAAAAAAAGTCTTATCTGAATTATTGATTTTCAAATAAACCTGAGAGGTTATTTGATTACACGGACTATTTAATTTTATTCTCTTTAAAATCTACGTGCTTTTTGGCAACAGGATCATATTTTTTTATAACCAGTTTATCTGTCATTGTTCGATTATTTTTTCTTGTCACATAAAAATATCCAGTACCTGCAGTACTTTCTAGACGTATTTTTATATTTCCTGACTTGGCCATAATTGATCCTTTTTTTAAAAAATATATTAATATTGAAGTAAGTCAACGAATGATTTTAATTTTTTTTATCCTTCTCATCTATAACTTTTACAGCCTCATCTAGGCTTAATGTATCAACTGGTATGTTTTTCCCCAGAGAGTAGTTCTTTTTCTTATATTTTAAGTAGGGCCCATACCGTCCACTTGATAAGACTATATCATTCTTCGTTTTCGGGTACTGTCCTAATATACGATTTGGGCTAGATGGTGAGGCGATATTTTTTTCATTGATTAATGTTACTGCCCGGTTAAGTCCAATTGCAAGGAGTTCTTCAAGCTTTACGCTCACAAATGTATTTTCATGTTTTATATAAGGTCCATACCTACCTATTGCACCAGTAATATCCTCATTTGTATCAGGATGTTTGCCTACAGTTTTTGGAAGCGATATAAGCTGTAAAGCCAGCTCTTCGGTTAAATCTTCATTTTTTACATTTTTCGGAATAGAAACTCGTTTTGGTTTTTCATCCCCCTTATTTAAGTCTTCTATTTCTAGATATGGACCATATCTACCGCTTTGAAGTGTTATTTCATTGCCTGTAATCGGATCTATAGCGACAACTTGTTTCTGTACTGCTAAGGGATCATTTTTCCCTAAGCCGTGCTGAAAGTTGCAATCAGGATAATTTGAACAACACAAAAAAGAACCACTCTCAAAAGATTTTAAAGTTATTTTTCCATTCCTGCAATCTGGACACAGCCTCGGATCGGAATTTTGATCAAAAATATTAGGTGCCAGAGAGTTGGCCAGGTTGTCCATTACCGCTATTCTTTCAATGGCTTTAACATTGCTAGTTTTCTTATCAAGATTTGAATAGAAATCTTGTAACAATGATATTCTTGTAAAGTCACCATTCGATATTCTATCTAATTTTTCTTCTAGGTCTGCCGTGAAATCATATTTTACATAGTCGGGATAGTAATTCTCAAGGAAAACCGTTAGAAGCCTTCCATTACTTGTTGGAGTAAATCTCTTTTGTTCTAGTTTGGTATAATTTCTCTCCGTAAGAACACTGAGTATACTTGCATAAGTAGATGGCCTTCCAATTCCTAAGTCCTCGAGCAGTTTAATTAGTGAAGCAGGGTTGAATCTTGGAGGTGGTTCAGTATCGTGTGCATTATCTATTAGTTCCTTACATCGAACGGACTTTTTCTCTTCAAGCCCTGAGACATTTTGATTATCTACTTTCGGCTCACTTTGATCATTTTCATTAGCATCATTTGGCTTGTCTTCAAATAGGACTTGATATCCAGACTCTAAACGATGCTCGCCAGATGCTCGAAAAAGATTTATTTGGTTTAATTTATCAATTGCTTTAATTGTGACGCTTGTTCGCTCAAACTTTGCGTTAGCCATCTGACTTGCCACCGTTCTTTTCCATATAAGCTCATAGACTTTGAACTGCTCATCACTAAGATAAGCCTTTACATTATTTGGTGTATTACCGACTGATGTTGGCCTTATAGCCTCATGGGACTCCTGTGCATTTTTTGACTTAGTCTGGTAGATATTTTTATTTTCAGGCACTTGGTTAGGTCCAAAAATAAGTTCGATATTACTCCGAATTTCATTAATTACATTATCCTCTATTTGCACACCATCAGTTCGCATGTATGTAATAAGCCCACCTTCAATTTTCTGATTATCAACTCCCTCATACAACCTTTGAGCTATTTGCATCGTTCTTGTAGGATTAAAGCCCAGCCTTTTTGATGCTTCTTGCTGCAGAGTTGATGTTGTAAATGGTGGTTGAGGTTTTCTAACGATATTTGTTTTTTTAACTTCTGATATATTAAAAGTAGAGCCACTTAGATTATTAATAATATCTTTCGCTTGTTTTTCTGACTTAATATCAAATTTATTTAACTTACTGCCGTTTATGGATATAAGTGAAGATGAAAAGTTTTGACCATTTTCTCCTGCCATCATTGAAGTTATGGACCAATACCTCTGGCTTTTGAAATTTTCAATTTCTAGCTCTCTTTCGCAGATTATTTTTAATGCAACCGATTGAACTCTTCCTGCTGATTTAACGCCTGATAATTTAGTCCATAAAATCGGTGAAATCTTAAAACCAATAAGATAATCCAGAGATCTTCGTGCTTTATATGCCTCAACCAAGTCACCGTCAATACTCCTTGGGTTATTTATCGCATCTAAAACTTTATCTTTTGTAACGGCATTAAAAACAACTCTTTCAAAACTTTTAGATTTTTTCTTATTAAGCAGCTCGTACAAGTGCCAAGAGATTGCTTCACCTTCCCTATCTGGATCTGTAGCGAGTATTATTTTGTCAGATTTTTCAACTTCATTCTCAATTTCTTTGATTGTTTTTGCCCTACTGCTTGTTTTTTCCCACTTCATTTCAAAGTTATTTTCAGGATCAATAGAGCCACTTTTTGCAGGCAGATCACGCACATGCCCCATCGATGCAAGCACTTTATATTCCGACCCTAAATACTTGTTTATTGTTTTCGCTTTAGCTGGTGATTCTACTATTACTAATATCATTTTATTTAAATTTGGATTCTTGTCTCGCCATCAATCTTTTAATATTTTCAATATGCCTATATAACAAAATAGCTGTGATGAAAAGTATAATCGTAAAATTTATACGAAAGTCGATATCATTTGGGCTCAAAAAATCATAATAAATTAATTCATTTAATTTCATCACACTTGCGCCAATTAAAGCAACAGGTATAAATACTATAGAGATTATACTGGATAGTGATGAGTATCGCGTAATAATAAAAGTTGTGCACCATAGCAAGATAAACAGCAAAGATAACAACGGACTCATTATGAGCAAAATGCCAAGATACGCTGCAACTCCCTTTCCACCATTAAAATTTAACCAAACTGGGAATACATGACCTAATAATGAGAAGAAACCAATAATAATTAAGACATTTGTATTAATGTCTAAATATTTTGCAATTAGCATCGGTATTATGACTTTTGATATATCTAATATCAGTGTAAGGGCACCAATTTTTTTATTACCTGCCCTCAGCACATTTGTTGCCCCAATATTTTTTGAGCCTAGTTTTCGGATATCAACCTTTAAAATCACTCTTGATAGAATGAGCCCGAATGGAATGCTGCCCAACATATAAGCAAATAGTGATATTAATAATATTAGACCCATGTAAAATTACTTTAGTTATTGATCTATTAAATTATGGACAATTTTACCATCAACAACTGTTAGCAATGTCCTGCCTTGCATTTTCTGATTTTCAAATGCTGTATTTTTGCATTTTGTAGTTAATCTGTCTGCATCGCACACCCATGGCTGATTCAAATCAAAGAGAATTAAATCAGCTTTTTTGCCAACTTCCAGACTTCCAGTGTTATCCATGTTTAGAATTTTTGCAGGATTATAAGACATTTTTTTTATAAGCTTTGAAAGCGAAATGTGACCATTATGATACAAGGATAATGATGCCGCAAGCAATGTCTCAATACCCACAGCACCGTATGCAGCTTCTTCGAACGGAAGGCGCTTAGATTCTGTTCCTTGTGGTTCATGATTTGACGTTATTATATCTATGGTATCATTATTCAATTTTTCCAGCATGTATGAGCGGTCATCCTCAGACCTTAGCGGCGGTCTTACTTTATAAAATGTCCTATAGGCGCCAACATCATTCTCGTTTAATTTTAGGTTGTTAATTGATACCCCACACGTGATTTTATCGTTCATGTCTTTGAATTTATCTATAACGTCATAAGACTCCCTTGTTGAAATACACATCGAATGATATTTTACCGCAGTATGCTGTGCGATACGTAATTCTCTTTCAAGTGCAATAGTCTCAGAAATTTTTGTAATTCCAGGAAGGCCAAGGCGCATTGAAATTTCACTCTCATTCATCACACCATATTTATCAAGGTCAGATACAGGCAGTTGCATAATTTGAGCATCAAAATTTGAGGCATATGTAAATACATTTTTTAGTAGATTTGTATTATCTATTTGATGATAAGCGTCTGAAAATCCAACAGCACCTGCATCTGCCAGTAAGCCGATTTCAGTCATATTTCCGCCTTCATGCTTTTTTGTCAATGCGGCTATCGGTAAAATTTTTATTTCTGACTGATTTTCAGATTTACGTATTATATATTGAACCAGTTCTGCTTCATCAATAATTGGGTTGGTGTCTGGGCGGCAAGCGATAGATGTGATACCTGATGATTTCGCTGCATTACTAATACCCTTTATCGTTTCAATATGTTCATATCCAGGTTCACCAGCAAATACCCACATATCGATTAATCCAGGCGATAAAGCATGGTTTTTACAATCAATTATTTTGCAATCAGAAACATCATAATTAGGACTTGGTTTGTTGAATATTTCTTGAATAACACCTTTCTTAATAAGGAGAGAGCCTTTGAATTCCTTCTCATTTTTTGGATCCACAAGTAATGCGTTTGTAAGTAGTAATGTCTTATCTGTCATTATTTCTACCTGAGGCTAATGTTTCTAAAACTGCCATCCGTGTTGCAACACCCATTTCTACTTGATCCTTGATCACACTTTGTACATTATCTGCAACAGAAGTGTCAATTTCCACTCCTCGGTTCATTGGCCCCGGGTGCATTACGATCGCATTTTTCTTTGCAAGGGATAGTTTTTCTTCATCAAGCCCAAAATATCGGAAATATTCTCGTGCTGTGGGTATATATGAGCTGAGCATTCTTTCATTTTGAAGTCTTAGCATCATAATGACATCCACATCTCTGATCCCTTCTCGCATATCAAGGTAAGTATTGACTTTGTATGAACTAATATTATTTGGAAGTAATGTCTTTGGCGCAACAATATTGATATTTGCTCCAAGCATAGACAGCAATATTATATTTGATCTCGCAACTCTGCTATGCAATATATCTCCACAAATGGCAATCCTTAGACCTTCTATTTCTTTCTTATGGTGAATAATCGTTAATGCATCAAGTATTGCCTGAGTCGGATGCTCGTGGGACCCATCCCCGGCATTGACAACGGAGCAATCAACCTTTTGCGATAGCAATTCTGACGCACCTGCTGAATAGTGGCGCACAATAAGTAGATCAGGTTTCATTGCGTTTAATGTTACTGCTGTATCAACCAATGTTTCTCCTTTAGTAACAGATGATTGCTTGAGGGACATATTAATAACGTCAGCACCTAATCTTTTGCCAGCTAGTTCAAATGAACTTTGTGTACGGGTTGAGGGTTCAAAAAATAGGTTTATTAGGGTCTTACCCCTGAGGAGATCGGATTTCTTTGGTTTGTCTTTATTATTCTCAAACCACTCCTGGGATTTATTGATAAGAAAAATAATATCTTGGAATGAAACTTTTTCAATGCCCAGCAAATGTGTAAGCTGAGGTAAATAAAGAGGGTCTTTACTATTTATATTCATTAAAATAATATTGTATACCGTTCTTTGATAATTTCTGCAAGATTATTTATTTTATTTTTTTTTTATTAAAAAAATGTATTCTTTAACAAACAATATCAAAGAGGCATTATGACACTAAATGTTGCATTGTTAGGGACCGGTAGAATAGCTCAATCTGGCTACATACCAGCGATAAATAAGATTGATGATGTAAATATAATATCAGTGTTATCACGAAATTATGAAAAAGGTTATGAATTTGCCATCAAGAACTCAATACCAAAGGCTTATGTTGAAATAGATGACTTGCTAGGAGAGAAACAGCTTGATGCAGTAATTGTTTGCACCCCCGACAGTCTTCATGAGGAGCAGGTGATAAAGTCCTGTCGTGCCAGAAAGCATATATTATGTGAGAAGCCAATGTCTACTTCTGTCAAAAGCTGTGAAAATATGATCACAGAAATTGAAAAGGCCGGCATAATTTTTGGTATGGCACATAATAATAGATTTAACGCAGGTCTACGTTACATAAAAGAAGCCTTGGACTCAAATATATTTGGGCAAGTATATTACGCACGTGCAATGCTCACAACGCTACAAAATGATCCATCTGGATGGAGGGCTCTAGGTAAAGAGTCGAAATTTTGGGCAATGAGCGCAACGGGAGCGCATATGATTGATATATTCAGGTGGTATTTTGGCGAGCCAACTAAGATGAAAAAAACTTCACTTTCTCCAAAATTTAAAAGTATAAATGATGAAATAACAACACTTTCGCTAAACTTCAATGACAGAGTTATTTGCGATATTACCGCGTCGGCAATTCTGTCACCAGTGAATAGAATTGAAATCTACTCTAATAAGAATTCTATAATCGGTGAGAATGTCTTTGGTATAAAAACTGATGAGAAGATCTATCACAATGATGAGAGAGTAATGATTGAGCCAATCAGCTCTCTTTTTGGAGAAGTTGTAGATTTCACAAATGCAATAATCAAAAACATTCAGCCTCGATCTACATACAAGGACGGGATTGAGAATATCAGAATAATGACGGACGCTTTATCAGATGGAAGAGCGTGTTAAATATGCTCATCCCTATAATTGCCAATTCTGTCAAGCGCTCCCTGTAATATATACGCTGCTGCCATCTTATCTATAACCTGCTTCCTCTTTTTTCTTGATAGATCAGCATCAATTAATACTTTTTCTGCTGCTGATGTGGACAGCCTCTCATCCCACAACATGATGGGGATATCAAAAGCCTTTTCTAGTTCGTGCGCAAAAGATATTGTTGATTGCGTTCGAGGCCCAACTGTGTAGTTCATATTAATAGGATATCCAAGAATTATTCCCTGAGCTTCGAATTCATTTACAAAAAATTGAATCCGCTGAAGATCTATTTGCATTTTTTTTCTGTTTATCGTTTCTAGGGGTGAGGCAATAGTCATAGAAGGGTCTGATATTGCTAGTCCAATTGTTTTGGTACCAAGATCAATACCGATGAGTCGACTTTTTGATCTCAAAATTTTTATAGCCTCTATTAATTCCTTGTATATCATGCGATTAATATACTCGAAATTATTGAAAAAAATGATATTAAATTTATAATAATTTATATATAAATCTTAAGACAAACGAAATTAGTTACATGACAATAACAAAAGATACAATTCTGAAGATCTCAAATCTAGCTAAGATATCCGTATCAGATCAAGAAGTTGGTAAATTAGAAAGTGAGATTTCGTCTATAATTAGGTGGGTTGAGGCACTGAATGAAGTTGACACAGAAAATGTTGACCCGATGACTAACAGTTTGACAAACACATTATCTATGAGGGAAGATTTGGTTACAGATGGTAACAGAGCATCAGATATTCTATCGAACTCACCGGTTGATGATGAAAATTTCTTTGTTGTGCCAAAGGTTATCGAGTAGTTATGATTGATTTGGTTTCATTAGATTTAATATCGATAAAGGATTCATTACAAAAAAAAGAATTTACAGCCGTTGAGTTATTAAACGAGTATATAGATCGTATATCCAAATCTTCAAAACTAAATTTATTCAATACCGAAAACTTTGAGAATGCACTTAGAGCTGCACATGAAAGTGACAAAAAAATAATTAGTGGAGAGTCTAGGCCCCTGGAGGGTATTCCAATCGGAGTCAAGGATTTATTCTGCACTGCAGGAGTCAAAACGACTGCATCAAGTAAAATCTTAGAAAATTTTGTGCCCGTATATGAGTCAACAATTACACAAAATCTTTACGATGAAGGGATGATACTGCTAGGCAAACTTAGCAATGATGAATTTGCAATGGGATCCTCAAATGAAACCAGTAGGATAGGGCCAGCTGTTAATCCATGGAAAGGCAGAAAATCAGATAAAGAGCTTGTTCCTGGTGGCTCTTCAGGTGGTTCATCTGCAGCTGTTGCAGCGTCATTATGTCCAGTTGCTACTGCTACGGATACGGGGGGGTCTATACGGCAGCCTGCAGCATTCACTGGAACCGTAGGTCTCAAGCCAACTTATGGCCGATGTTCGCGTTGGGGTATCGTTGCATTCGCATCATCTCTTGATCAAGCAGGGCCAATTACAAAAACAATAGCTGACTCAGCGTTGGCCTTAAAATACATGGCCGGATATGATAAAAGAGATAGTACAAGTGCAGATATCGATGTCGAAGACTATGAGCAATCAGTTGGAAAGAGTGTCAAAGGCATGACTGTTGGGGTACCAAAGGAATATGAAGAATTAGACCTCGAAGATGACATAAAGCAAAATTGGCAAGACGCAATCAATTGGTATAAGTCTGAAGGGGCGGAAATTGTATCTATTAGTTTGCCTCACTCTAAATACGCATTACCCGCGTATTACATTATCGCACCCGCTGAAGCATCATCAAATCTCGCACGCTATGATGGTGTGAAATATGGTTCCAGAGTAACGGGGGATGATCTGAACGATCTTTATAAAAATACACGTGGTTTGGGTTTTGGTGCCGAAGTTAAAAGAAGAATCCTAATTGGTACCTATGTGCTCTCAGCCGGTTATTATGATGCTTACTACTTAAAGGCTCAAAAAGTAAGAAGGTTGATACACGGAGATTTTTTAGAAGTGTTTAAAAGAGTGGATGCGATTGTAACCCCAACAACGCCGACTACAGCTTTTGGCATTGGTGAAAATTTATCTGATCCTTTAAAAATGTATTCAAACGATATTTTGACTGTACCAGTTAATCTCGCCGGGCTACCGGCAATATCTATTCCCAGCGGGCTTGACCGTGAGGGGCTCCCAATGGGAATACAAGTCATAACAAATCACTTTGAAGAGGGAAAATTATTCCAGTTCGGATCGGTTGTTGAGAAATCAAGATCGTCAATAGTTAATCAATCAGAATGGTGGCTAAAATAAAAATTAGCCAAATTTTAGAAGCATGAATGATATTAATACCACAAGTGAAGTAAGGCATACCATTGAAGGTCAAAATGGTGAATGGGAAATAATAATTGGCTTAGAAGTTCACGCACAAGTAACATCAGAATCAAAGTTATTCTCAGGATCATCAGCTTCCTTTGGTGGTGGACCAATGTCACACGTAAGCTTAGTTGATGCTGCAATGCCAGGTATGCTTCCAGTGATAAATAAGCATTGCGTTCGGCAAGCGGTAAAAACTGGCCTGGGGCTTAAAGCTAAAATTAATAGTTATTCTGTTTTTGATAGAAAAAATTATTTTTATCCTGATTTGCCTCAAGGTTACCAGATATCACAATTTAAATATCCAATTGTTGGGGAAGGGCAGGTGAAAGTCTCATTAAAGGACGGGAATGACATAATTGTCCGAATAGAGCGGTTACATTTAGAACAAGATGCTGGAAAGTCATTCCATGATATAGATCCAGAGCATTCATACATTGATCTGAATAGATCTGGAGTTGCGCTTATGGAAATTGTTACAATGCCAGATCTTAGAACCGCAGAGGAGGCTAAGTCATTCGTTACAAAACTTCGTACTATACTGAGATACTTAGAGACATGTGATGGTAATATGGAGGAAGGATCCTTAAGAGCGGATATAAACGTCTCTGTCAGAAAACCTGGAGATAATCTTGGAACAAGATGCGAAATAAAGAACGTTAACTCAATTAAGTTTATAGGAATGGCGATCGATTATGAAGCGCGTAGGCAAGTAAAAGTGATAGAAAATGGTGGAGAGATAGTACAGGAAACCAGGCTCTTTGACGTGTCCACAGGTGAAACCAGATCAATGAGAAGTAAAGAAGAAGCTCATGATTATCGATATTTTCCTGATCCTGATCTGCTGCCTTTAAGCCTTGAGGACAGTTTTATAGAAGAGATTATTAATGAATTACCCGAACTTCCTGATAAGAAGAAAGATAGATTTATTGAAGTTTACAATTTGAATTCATACGATGCCGATATTCTTGTATCTGATAAAAAATATGCAGAATATTTTGAGAGTGTTACAAGCGGGAGAGATCCAAAAATATCCGTTAACTGGATAACGGGTGAATTATTCAGTGCATTGAATAAGCTCAATCTTGATATCGAGAACACTCCAGTTTCAGCTAATCAACTCGGTGAGCTCATAGACTTGATTACGGACGGTACTCTATCAGGAAGACTTGCAAAAGATGTCTTTGAAATAATGTTAGAAACGCGAAAAAATCCCAAATTAATTGTAAAAGAACAAAATCTATCACAGATTACCGACGAGTCATCAATAGAAAAAATCGTGAGTAAAATAATAGAAGCTAATATGGATAAAGTTGAAGAAGCGCGTGAAAAACCTAAAATGATTGGTTGGTTTGTTGGGCAAGTTATGAAGGAGAGTCAAGGTAAGGCAAATCCTGCGACTGTTAATAGTCTTATAAAGAAGAAGATAGAGACCTAATTATACCTCAATTTTTCTAAGATTCGGCCATCCACTAATATTAAGCCGATAAGAATTAATATAAGACCAATAATATGTTGCCTCGCAATTGACTCACCTAAAAAGATTATAGACATAAATATTGCACTTATAGGCATAAGCAATGTCACAAGCATTACGTTAGAGCCAATATTTTTTATGAGCTTATAGAATATTAAATATGCCACAGCCGTTGAAAATATTGAGAGCCCAAGGATTGGAATAATCGATCCAATCTTCAATACCGCGTTATAGTCAAGTCCTATATAGACTACAATTGGAAAAAGTATTATTGATGAAATACATAACATAATTGTTGCTGAAATCGCTGGGTGAATTGAACTGTCAATCTGCTTACCGAATAGAACTGAGATTGCGTATGAAATAGAAGCTAATAGAATAGCAATTTGCCCAGTTATTGAATTATCAAGATCGTTAAAACTAAATCCCATAAGGATTGAAACGCCACATATACCTATGACCACACCAATAATACGGTTCAGGGTCGCCTTTTCACCATTTGGCCAATAGTGCGCTAATATAACTGTAAATAAGGGTGTTGTTGCATTTAGTATAGAACTGACTGAAGCTGTTATCTGTGATTGCCCCCAGGCAATTAGATTAAATGGGATCACATTATTAAATAAGCTCATCATCAGAAAGATAACAAATAGCCTTTTATTGATCTTAAAACTTAATTTTAATATCTTGCATACACCAAGAAGAAATAATGATGCCATGAGGACCCTAAAGAAGACAATTGCTAGTGGGGGTATTGTCAAGAGAGCAAACTCAATCCATATATACGAACCTCCCCACAAAATAGATAATATAATTAATCTTATCCAATCAAAAAGACCCATTCTGCTTCCAAATTTTTCTTATTAGTGATATTTATTTATATATATCAATAATTCTGGTAAAGCGAGTTATATAATGAAAGACTTTTCGAATAAGTTGCCAATTGAATTATACTATTGGCCCACGTCAAACGGATTTAAAATATCAATATTTTTGGAAGAAACCAAATATCCATATAATTTAAATTATGTAAATATTTCTAAAGGGGAACAGTTTGAGCCTTCATTTTTATCAATATCGCCAAATAATCGTATGCCTGCAATTATTGATCCTGATGGTCCTGACGGAAAAGAAATTTCAATTTTTGAGTCAGGCGCGATTTTACAATATTTGGCAAGAAAGACAGAGATGTTCTACCCTTCGGATTACAGAAAGCAGATGGAGGTCGATCAATGGTTATTTTGGCAAGTCGGAAATTTAGGGCCTATGGGTGGACAGGCACATCATTTTCGTAATTATTCTCAAAAAAAACTTCAGTATGCAATTGATCGGTATACGAATGAGGTTAACCGATTGTATGGTGTCTTAAATAAAAAATTATCAGATAACAGAGAGTATATTGCTGATGACTATTCTATTGCTGATATGGCTTGTATAGGCTGGGTCAGAAACCCTGAAAGAAAGGGTCAAAATCTTGATAATTTTCCATATTTAAAATCATGGTTTGAAAGAATGATGGCAAGGCCTGCTGTTATTAGTGGTATTAGCATTGGATCCGATATAAATCATGATTTATCAAAAGATCTTGAAGCTCAAAAGATTTTATTTGGACAAAAAGCAAGGGATTGATAGTGTAAAATAATGGTAGATGTATTTATATGTGACGGTGTAAGAACACCAATCGGGAGATACGCCGGTTCCCTCTCATCAGTGAGGGCAGATGATCTAGCAGCAACTGTCATTAATAGTTTAATTAAGAAAAATCCAGATATAGATCCTGCTGAAATCGATGAGGTGGTATTTGGATGCGCAAATCAGGCTGGTGAAGATAATCGAAATGTAGCCAGAATGGCCACCCTGCTTTCTGGTTTACCAACATCCGTGCCCGCCACGACAATGAATAGATTGTGTGGGTCCGGATTAGACGCCGTCATTACTGCCTGTAGGGCTATTTCACTTGGTGAGATGGAATTAGTTATTGCTGGCGGGGTTGAGAATATGTCACGGGCGCCTTTTGTGATGCCAAAATCAGATAGCGCTTACTCACGTTCTAATAGAATTGAGGATACCACAATCGGATGGCGATTTATAAATAAAAAAATGTTTTCGATTTATGGGACCGACTCAATGCCAGAAACTGCTGAAAATGTCGCAGAGCGTTATGATATAAACCGAGAAGATCAAGATCTATTTGCATTCAATAGCCAAAAAAAGTATCAAGAGGCTGTGAAAAATGGTCGGTTTCAAATGGAAATTATACCTGTTGAGGTGCCCCAAAAAAGAGGGGATACAATTATTTTTGAAGAAGATGAGCATCCAAGGAAGACGGACTTGGATAAGTTGGGTAAATTACCAACACCATTTAAAGAGAATGGAACGGTTACCGCTGGGAATGCATCAGGTGTGAATGATGGAGCGGCGTGCCTGCTGATTGCTTCAGAAGATATGGTCAAGAAATATTCATTAACACCATTAGCAAGATATTGTGGGGGAGCAACTGCTGGTGTTGAGCCTAGGTATATGGGAATAGGACCAGTATTCTCGACAAAAAAATTGCTAAAATCAATGAATATCGAATTAAAGCAGATTGGTTTAATCGAGCTAAATGAAGCATTCGCATCACAGTCCTTAGCGTGTATGAGGGGGCTAGGAATTGAGGATGACAGTGAAATTGTGAACCCCAATGGAGGGGCGATTGCTCTTGGTCATCCGCTCGGGATGTCAGGCGCTCGTCTTGCCTTGACTTCATCAATTGAGATACATGACAGGAAAATAGATTACGGTTTGTGTACTATGTGTGTGGGGGTTGGCCAGGGTATATCAATGATAATCGCTAAAATTTGATTACTCATTCTCAAAATTTAGCCTATCCATAATTTCATTTTCGGATAAATCTAGGCTAACTTCTGATTTGATTTTTGCAGATAAATCCATTGCTAAAGTTAGCATCAAGTTTTGATGTGCCTCTTCCGCTTGTGCATGTGGTGTATTTAGGCCGAGGCATATTCTTTGTAACCATGAATAAGTCTCATCTTTTAGAGGCCCCCAAAGCTCATTATTATAAATATCACCAGGGGGGTAACTTGTAAGAAAATCGACGTATCTCTTAATTTCATTCTCCCTCCCTTTTGGTCGATAAATTTTTCCTTGGTCATAGTCGCTTACTATGATTGCATCTCTATGAGTATCTTCAATATCTAAAGCACCATTTGTCCCTACTAAACCCATCTGAAGACCATAGCTTGCCCCTGGCCATATTTTTGGCAAAGACCAGCATATGTTCATACTGAATATTTTATCATCAAAGGTAAATAATCCAAAAGTTCCATCCTTCGTACCAATCTCACCAAGTATCTTATCAGATGAGCGTGCATAGACAGATTTTGGTTTATCATTTATTAGCCACAATGACATATCCAAACTGTGCGTTCCAGAGATAACCATGGGGGTTAAAAGCTTTCTATCTTGTGTCAGTCTTAACTCATTCATAGGTCCCATTTTATTCATAAACGTTCTAGTGACAGCGCAGGTAATATCACCTATTAGGTTGTTTTCTATTTTCTCCTTAGCTGAGATAAATCTGCGTCTAAATCGTTGTGTGTATCCAACACAAGCATCAATTCTGTTTTCTGATATTTTATCAATTAGAAATCTCGATTGTACTGCATTTAAAGTAAGCGGTTTTTCAATGAATATTTTTTTATTATTTTCTATTGCAATTAGTGTTGGTTCAAAATGACTCCAAGTAGACGTTGCTACAATTACAGCATTCACCTCCTTACGATTGATTAATTCTTCATAATTAGTTGTAAAGTAATCAGCTTTAATATCTTCTTTTAGCCCTTTACCAACCTCTTCATTAATGTCACATAATCCAATCCAAGATACGCCTGGGAACTCTGAGGCAATCTTTCCTCGCATTCTCCCTACACGACCACATCCGATTATAGCTAAACCAATATCACTCATTTTTTTCCAAAAAAAAACCCGAAAGAGAGAACTCTTTCGGGCTTTATTAGACAAGTTAAGTTTGAATTATGGAACCATTTTGTCTGGGTTAGCAGCTGCCCATGCATCCATTAATTCTACAACTTCATATGTGTCCCAGTCACTCGCACGATCAATAAATCTGTGATCAACGAATGTTGCTGGATCAATGAAACCATCGATTTCACCTAG
>MDTG01128769.1_pt1 | contig 14930 bp, 9 predicted proteins | sample 811421 | NCBI WGS metagenome assembly MDTG01 (sample SAMN05326645, study PRJNA326480) | marine metagenome | isolation source: seawater | place: Pacific Ocean: South East | collected 2011
AAAAGTTATTAGTAGATACGCTAATAAATGCTCTCGAAATTCACGAAGAAAAGAAATGGTCTTCCGGAGGTTGTGAATAAAAGTGAACTAACTATGTTTTTATATTTGTAATTATAGCTGCCATGCGGCGCCGTTCTTCTATTCCTAATTCAGATCTTCTATTTTTCCAAATTGCCGCTCGCTACCGTCCACAACGCTTTTTCGATATCGCTGTGCGTCAAGGCGTCCTTATCGTGAATGTTTTTCTCCCCTAACAGTCTCGCGCGTTTCTTTTGGATTTGAGCAACGAAGTTCGTGTAGTTTTGTGGCGTGTACGGATCCTTTCCATGTGAAGGAATAACCACCGCAATCGCCTCGTCGGATAAGAATGGAAATCTCGGGTCGTATATCGATAAAATCAAACTTGCCGTAGCCGTTCCGATCCCTTTCATCCCGGGTTGTTTCAAAAAGCACGAAAGCACGTTCAGCATTTTCGTCGCGTTTCGAAAATCTGAACTGTCGTTCATAAGAGAACACATGTCGAAGGCTTTTTTCGTTTGGTTTTCAATCGCTTTCGCGCTCCATTGTTGCGGGTATTTCATCAACATCGGTCGATATTTTCCTTTCGTCATTTTCAAATCGTACACAGCTTTCACCTCTGCGAGAGTCATGTGTCCTCTTTTCCTGCACTCCTGTGCGATGGTTTCGTAAATTAATCGATTCTTTTCCACGAGTTGGACCTTCGTCTTATTTTTCCCTTCTTTGTGTAATTGCGTTTGTTTCGCGTCTAAAGCTTTAATCGCTCGATCATATTTGTGCGTCGCGATTAAGAATTTCTCCCTTCCGTCGCCTTTGTCGTCGTTCCACAGTCTCTTCGCTTCTGGCCACGCAATGGGCGGCATGTTAAAGTTCACCTGTCTGTTTTTTTGGCGTTTGAAAAAAAAATCATGTCTCGCGTCAATTTTGCCACATTTTTTTGTCACATTTTTTCCCCCACCGTCTCTTTCTCTCCTTCTCTCTCTCCCGGAGGAGAAAGATGTCACCAACATCACCCTCATCGTCGTCATCAACCGCGAAGAAGATGAAGAAAGGAAAAAAAGAGGATGAGACTACCAACAATAAAAATAATAAAAGCGGTTGGAATCCATCCTCCTTCGTCGGGGGCGCATCCGCCGGTCTCATTGCCTCGGCCACGTTGCAACCGTTTGAGGTTATAAAAACGCGCATGCAAGTCGGCTCGCCTGGGATTGCCAATCCAGGAGGGAATATATTCTCTACCGCTTCGAGAGTGGTGAGAACGCAGGGCGCTTTAGCATTATGGAGTGGAGTGTCTGCTTCGTGCATACGGACGACCGCAGGGGCGGGTTTATACTTCTTCGTTTTGGACAAGATGCAAAAAGAGGTGAAGCAGTGGCAGAAAAAGAAATACGCGAATGGCGATATAGAACAATCGGAATTTGAGAATAGCTTGCAAACTTTTATGATTGGGGCGATATCGAGAGCGTCGATCGCGACTTTGCTGAACCCGATATCTGTGGTGAAAACGAGATTAGAATACGGCGCTGGAACGGTATATAAAAGGTCGGTAGGTAAAATGTTGCTGGATATCACCAAGAAGGAAGGCTCGAAAGGTTTGTTTAGCGGAATTGTCCCGACGATCTTAAGGGACGCGCCGTTTTCTGGGTTAAATTTGTTAGTATTTATGAAAGCGAGAGAGTTTACGGCATCGTTGGCGGAGAAAGAAGGGAGAGATGTGTCGTCGTACGACACCCTGTTGTGTGGGGCATTTGCCGGTGGGTTTGCCACGTTTCTCACACAGCCGCCGGATGTGTTGCGAACGAGATTGCAAATTCAAAGAAATTTAGATAGAAATATTAAACCAATGGCAACTTTTAGTTCGATTCTAGCAGAGAAAGGGTTGAGGGGATTGTATGTTGGGGCTGTCCCTAGGATCGCGAGAAGGACATTTCAACAGGCGATTACGTGGAGTTTGTTTGAGTTTGTCTCAAGACAGTTAGGCGGAACAGGCTCCGAGAGTTGGAAGAAATAATAAATGTATTTGTATTAATTTATAATCATGTATACGCATTGCCGTTGTATGTATGAATGTAGAACATGAAGTGAGAATAAAGCATGAATGACTTATGTACTGATACCCTACCAGTGGTACCTACCTCTGGTAAATAAAGAATACAACTAGACTAAAAAAACAACTTGCAATCAAATCTTACATCAATTCGCTGTGTCTATGTACAAATTTACAGAGGCAATGTCGGCGTACTTAACCTTCTTCCTCCATTCCTTCTTCTTCTTCGACATTGGCATGCCTTTCTTGGAAGGTCTATTTTCTTGCACATCCGCCAATCTGAATACAACTAACCCATTTTCCTCTTCAAAATCTTCTACATTTAATATCATCGTCTCGTTTTCCAGGTTGTCATTTTCATTGTCCTTATAAACCACTTTCATTTTCAACTCGCGAAACCTCGATAAATCTTCCGGTATGGTCAGCTTCCGCTCCGCGCCCGGAGATGCAACTTCTATGGCAACATCATCTGGAAATCCTTTCGACTCTGCGAGCTCGTTCAGCTTCCTCGACACGGCAATCAAATCGTCCAAATTCGGTGAACCGTATTGGTCGTCCAAATCGTCCACGGAAATCATGATACGCTTCGTGCTCGGTATAGCTTTAAACGCAAAAAGTTTAAGCTTGCCTTCAAATTCATCCATATTCTTCTCGTCAGCTAAGACTGCTCTCACGCATTCTAACGCGAGCTCACCCCAAGGTGTACTCGCAGTATCGATGTTCCCCCCTTGGACGTCCTTCTCGTCGTAGTTTGCATAGACGACATTGATATCTTCGTCTTCTATTTCTTCTTCTTCTTCTTCCTCTTCTTCCCAGACGATGTCGCTGTCATCATCTTCTTTTTTCGCACCCTTCTTCTTATTAACTTTTGCTTTCTTCTTCTTCTTCTTCTTATTTCCGTCACCGCTGCCACCGCCTCCCGATCCCGAAGCCAACACTCGAACATCCATATTTCTTCCTCTCATCGATTCTTGTAACAGAAAACTGCTTTTGCTATTGATGTCTCCATCTGTAGTATTCAATAACAAAGAAGACGTCGAGAAGGAAAACAACGATGACGTTAAGAGCGGCATTTTCAAGTTTCCACGTCTGCCGTTTTTAGTCGCCGCCCGCTTCGTCGCACGCGTCATCGTTTTCATCCTGTTCAGTGGAAAATAGGAGTTTTTCCTGACGGCAGCCGTTGTTACCTCAGAAGAATTGAAAACGCTGAAACGTCGAACTCGATCGATATTCCTCGCTCCTCTCCTCGGCGCTATCAATCGCGAAGAGGAAAAGGAGCACGGTAGCACCTTCATAATCGCGAGCATTTCGTATTACTTCTTTTCTCGTGCAACAAAGTTTTGAGACGTGAAGAAGAAAGACACAACTCCTTTTTTTAACGCTTTTCTTCTACTCCTTCCATTTTTCTTCATTACACATTTACACAAAGTTCAAAATACAGCACGCGCGCGCACACACACACACACACACACACACACACACACAGAGCATCTCTCTATCTCCATCTAATGAACTACAAAGACGACTTCTCTTTGGAAGACACTAGAGATTCGTACAGATACGACAGCGACGAGATGGATAGTTTATCTACATCCTCTTCGTCTCGTTCTCGGTCCTCCTTTGATGAAAACGTCCACATCGTTGGGCGATTGCAAAGAAAATTCGAAAAGTTCATCAACAACGTGCAAGACGCGTACACGATTTCGTGCAGGCCGGATTATCGGTTGAAAATTAAGACGCAGTGAGTAACGTGCATATGCTTTTTCCTCTTTTTCTCCTCCTTCTCTCTTTCTCTCTTTCGTATTGTGTTCCTGTTAGTTGTTAGTTGTTGAGCAGAAAGAAATGAGAGCAGCATGGCTCACAAAAGAAAATGTTCTCTTATACGCAACCCCAAAACAGCACTCCGAAAGCAAACTTAGCGGTAAAAATGGACATCAGAAACGCGCAAGTAGACTATCGATTGGAAATAGAACCGAAACTTTTCCTCTCAAAATCTTCATTCGGTGAGGACGGCATAGATAATGTATGGTACAAGAACCCGGTGAAGAAAATCGAAGTCTCTGTTGAAGAAGGCGAAGTGGATGTGTTTTCGAAACGGTTCAATCTTGGAGAGTATTTAACCGTACAAGGTGTAGCGGGATATAAACATAGACCAGAAGACCCGGAGGATTCAAAATTTTCGTTCAATTATAGAATAGCGTCGAGGCATTGGGACCAAGCGACAAAGAGCTTGAAGAAGTATGAGGTGAAGCCACACGAAAGAGTCTCAGCAGCGGTTCGGTGGGACGTGACGAAAAGAGCACCGGATGCGGAAGGGGTCATAGAGAGTAAGCGAAAACCGAAATTCGATGTGGATATTGGATGTTACCACGTGACGATTCCTAGAATTGATTTTAAGTTAATCGTGTAACCGACGATATCAATGATCTGAAACTTTTTCCTATCTACGATGTCGTACACAAAATTAAATTACATATTTAATCATCTTCGAAGAGCATGTTGTAAGCGGCGTTACTTTGCAAGCACGAGTACTCGTACCCGCACCCATCTAAAGATGCTTCAATTTCCGCTAATTCATTGTCTGGAACTTGGATTCCTACGAGTACGGACGCTTCTCGTTGGCCTCCTGCACGATAATGGGTCATCGAAACATTCCATCTCGGCGATATGAAATCTAAAAAGTTCGCCAAAGCTCCCGCTCTCTCTGGAATAGCAACGTTATACAAACGCTCGTTTGGAATGCTCGAAGCACCACCAGTCAAATTCCTCAAGTGCGTCTGCGTCGTTTGATCTTTGGTAAAATCTTCCGTTGGAATGCCGTTCGACCTCAAGCGCGCTATGCATGCTTGGAGTTGCGTCTCGCTCTCTACATTCACCGAATATAAAACTTTCGCTAAATTCTTCTTCCTGTCACCCTTGATATTCTGAACTCTATATTTGAACTCCGTGAAGTTTGTATCCTCGCCGACTAACGTGACGAACCTCTTGAAGGAGCCGTTTTCTTCGGGAATCGCGGAAATCAAAGTCGCTTCCGTACCTGAACCACCATCGGCAATTTCCGAGATGACTCTCAATCTATCAAAGTTCATGTTCGCCCCAGACGTTATACAAACGACGTCACCTTCAAAATCCGGATTTGTATTCAACCATTCTTTCGCACCGGCGACGGCAAGTGCCCCAGATGGCTCTAAAATCGAACGCGTATCTTCAAATACGTCCTTCAAAGCCGCGCACGTTTGATCGGTACGAACCATCATCACCCCATCGACACATTGTTGACAAAGCTGAAAGCAATTCAAACCAACCTCTTTGACGGCAACTCCATCTGCAAAGCCATCGACTTTAGATAATTTAACGAGTTCGCCTCTGTTGAGACTTTGCGCCATGGCGTTAGCGCCGCTCGGCTCGACGCCAATGATTTTAATCCTTGGTGCAATCGTCTTTAAATACGTCGCCACGCCCGCAATCAAACCTCCACCTCCGATGGGAATAAACACGGCTTTAGCTGTGGGTAATTGTCGCAAAATTTCGACGCCACAGGTACCTTGACCGGCGATTACATACGGTTCATCGAACGGTGGGATGAATGTCATCTCGTCGTCTATAGATCGTTTCTTGGCATATGCCGCTGTTTCGTCAAAATTTTCGCCGACGAGAACTACATCACCACCTAATCTTCTAACGGCTTCTACTTTAATCTTTGGCGTGGTTACTGGCATAGCCACCACGGCTTTAATGCCCAACGTCTTTGCGCTCAAAGCGACGCCTTGCGCGTGGTTCCCAGCGCTTGCAGTTATTATCCCTTTCTCCAACTCCTCCTTCTTCAAATTCTTGATCTTGTTATACGCTCCACGAATCTTGAACGAAAACACCGGCTGTAAATCTTCTCTCTTTAAGAATATTCTCTTTTGTTTCTGCGCGTCCCCTCCAGGCGTCATAGGCACGTTTGCAGTAACTCTCTCTGATAACCGAGCAGCGAGGTCCAGTGGCGTCTCGACCACCACATCGTACACGTCTGCAGTCAATATGGCTTTTAAATACCATCCGGAGAGCTGTAAATCTTCGACCGTCGTCGTCGGGGCTTTAAATTTCGACACTTCTCCTGGTCTTAACGTGAAATCTTCTGGATTGACGATTGGCTTTTCCTTGACTATTTCGCTTTCTCCCTCGTCGTTGGCGTCTTGGGTGCTGCTCTGTTTCTTCATCAATGGGTTGATTAAAGTTGCTGGAGCGTTGGTCACGTCTTCTTCGTTGTTCGTGTCTGCGAAGTTTTCCAGAATAGCTTTTGGTGGTTTCATTGTATCGCGTCTCGTTCCACCTCCTCTTTCTCGTCTGCACGAGCGAAGGACGACGCTTTTTCTTCTTTCCAATCCATCATCATAATCTATTCGGGTCGCGCATTCCGTTCCTCTCTTGGTTGTTGTCGTCGTTCGCGGTCGTCGCATCGCGTGTCGTCGCAAACGCGCGACCGCGGTAGACGACTTCGAGGAGAACTGGCGATTGCTCGCAGCGGCGGTTGATGTTGATGTTGTGGTTCCTGACATCATCTTCTTTGCGGTAGTCGAGCGAAATTCTTGTCCGGAGAGGAAGAAGGGTGAGGGTTTACGTTACACGACGCTTTTTTTTTTGGGTTCAATCAGTCATCGGTCATTTATTATTTGATCTTGTTCATTTGCTGCTTGTTTTAGAGAGAGTGTGAAATACGTACAATAAAATTTAGTAGATCTGCGTATGTGCTTATTCTACCCTACAATTCTATACAAAGGAACTAATAAAATAAGGCTATCTATGATGGACTCTAAGTCTTGCTACACGATCTAATGGTTTTGGGGCAAGGTTTGCAAAGAGTTTTGCTGGATTTGAAAGAATGTGCAACCGCCGTTTTTGTTTTGAGCCCCCCCATAAACAACCTCGGCTTTTATTTTCGTACATTCTGGATGGCTCGTAAAGTCTCCTCCCGTTGTTGCGAACTCGCCTTCGTGATCACCATCTACTTTGGAGAGTTGTAAGCGACGGTGAGGGACAGATGTCCATCGCACACCGAGTGCTGGTTTCAAACTACTTGTTGTTTCTCTCGATGTCGTATTTTGTTGTTGGTGATATTTTTGCGCACCATAGTTTCCAACACCATTAAAATCCACGCTCGAAGAATTATCCGCCACAGTATGGTTCGTGTATAACACCGCTGCTTTCCTCTCCGACGCGATCGCTTTTAACATAACAGCCACCATCGTCATCACTGTGTGCCCTTGATGGTGCGCTCTCGTTAACAACGGTGCCAACAAAAGTGACAACGAATCAATCACCAACAAACCCATCGTATCTGACTTCTCCGGATTATCGTCCTCCTCGCTCGCATCTTGCTGCAACTGATCCAACAAGTGTAAGAGCGTAAATACGTCGTGGACGTCGTGAACTGCAATCAATTCTAACGTTTTATCCAAGTGAGCAGTGATCTCCTCCTCTGTCGCCTCATCGGACCAAAAGTTTCGATGAAACGCTTTGATCCTTTCCGCTGAGAAAACCCCATTCGTATCCACAAATACGACTCTGTGACCTAATGTCGCCGCACTCGCCGCCGCAGACAGGCACAGCTGCGTCTTCCCGCTTCCGCACTCGCCGGTGATTTCCGTCACTTGGCCTTGCCTTAGACCACCTCCTAAGCTTTCACCGGTTTCCGAGGTTCCTCCGGCTAAGACGTCGTCGATGCCTTCACACCCAGTCGGGAGAAAATTCAAAACAATCAGCTGATTTTCAAACGCGTTCCCATCCACGGTTTGCGGCCAGATGTCTCGTTCGAAATCTTCCACGCCCGTGGTCGTTCCAGAGTTGATTTGGTTTTCTTGGTTGCGTTCATTCTCTCGAGGAGCAGTTACAAATGAATCCGAAAACGAATGAGAAGCGTTCGATTCTTTCACCAACAGTCTCGGCGCTAAATCTCTTCTCGCTCCACCGAAAGGTTTCGACGGTAACGATGGCATCGCTGATTATTCTTTCTCTGTCTTTCCTTCTGCTTTACCCTTCTCTTACCTCTCAAACGTACCGAAAGAGCGAGAGAGCGAGAGAGTACACAGGAAGAGGGAAAGAAAATAGAGAAAAATGTCTCGTTTTTTTTTGAAAATTCCAAGCTTTCCTGGCACCCGCTTCTTCTGTCTTCGTCGCGGGCGCTCTCTTTTTTTCTCCGGTGGGGCGTTTTGTCCAAAACTTCGTCTTAGGGCTGCACAAGAAAGAAATCGAGAAGACCCACATCACTCTTCAGAAAGTTTCTTTGCGTCGATAGATTGTATACGCGCGCGCTTTCTCCACTTCTCGCATAACGCGGTCACGGAACAGCAATGTCTTCGAACAAACAAACGTGCGTGGTCGTCGGCCAAGACGACAAAGAGCCGATCGCGAACGCGGCGAGATTTGTGTACACGATTGCCCACGGGGGCGATTACCAAAAGGACTGGAAAGAAAAAGACGATAAAACGGCAAAGGAGGCGGAGAAACACGCGGAAGAGTGCTCAAAATTGCCGATGGATTGCCAGTTGATTGCGAAGTTGTTGGAGAACAACGATAAGTTGTTCAGCGACGCGAAAGCAGAGGACGTGGAGACGGTGTTTATCATCGCCGCCACGGTCGCAGAAAGATTTGAACTCGAAACGGAGAGAAAGAAAGCGCTGGATATGATCGTGGAAAAAGCGATGGAGAGCACGACGTCGAGAGTAGAGTCGAGATTAAGAATTTTGATGCAATTGTACAACTTGACGAGCGATTTAGAGACGAAGTTTAAGATGTTTTGTCGAATAATCGAATACGTGAAGAAAGCAAACATGGAAAACGTGGTGGAAACTTTAGTCGTACACGTGGAGGAGTCCATGGAGGAGTGGAAACAGATGAATGATAACAACGGGTCCGAGAGGAACGTGTATTTAGAGATTGCGAATTTATTGAGTAGGATGGGTGGTAAAGACGAGAAGGCTATGGAGTTTATGTTAAAGTATTTGGCGACATTTGAAAACAACGAAAGCGCTCTCGGAGAATCTTCGGCGGCGGCCAAAGATACCATTGCCAGTTTCGTTCGATTGAAAACAAGCTTTAGCTGTGATTTGTTGGATTACAAAGCTATTCAAGCGTTGAAATCGTCGAACGGGAAGGTGTTTGAGTTGTTGGAGATATTTTTAACAAAAGATGTGTCGGATTACTTGGCATTTGCGAAGAGCAATGGTGCACTTTTCAAAGATCTCGGTCTGAACGAGGACGAAACGCTGACGAAAATGCGATTGATGTCGTTAGGTGACATTCGAAACGGTGGGGGTGAAGTCTCATACAAAGAAATTTGCGACAAGTTACAGGTTGACTCGAACGAATGCGAAGAGTGGGTCGTTCACGGCATCTCTTCCGGTTTAGTAGACGCGAAATTGGATCAAATGAGAGAGGTATGCGTAATCACTCGAGGCACGCAGAGAGTGTTTGGGAAAGAGCAGTGGAGCGAGTTAAAAAATAGCTTATCGAATTGGTCGGAGAATCTTCAATCCATGAAGACATTGCTCTCGACGAGCGAGGATATTTCAACCATCAGTGCTCTTTAATAATTCTCTTAAAACAATAGTGTTCGTAATGTTATATAATATACTAAACCGTACTAGATTCTAATTCATTATTATAATGACAGCGACTAACTCCATAGGATACATATCCCGTTTTTATCGCAACTCGCTAATCCGTATGCGCTCCATGTGGTTGTCGCGACAACTGCGTCGTGCGCGCGCAATGTCGTTCGCAATTTGTGATCGATCGCTGACCAGATAAAGACAGCTCCATCTGCGCCACCGCACGCAATATGTGATTGGTTCGGAGAAAAACATGGGTTAGTCCAATTCGTCCCAACGCGGAAATTCGGATCTGAAAATTCTGCAGAAACCTCGAGCGTTCTGCAATCTAATATTCGGATCACGTTGTCGCGCCCGCATGTCAAAATTTCGCGTTCGTTCGGTAACAGTTGTATCGAGGTTACTTGTTGCTCGTGAACACCTTTTCTTTCGTTCGTAGGTGGACCACCGCCCGTTCGTAAGTCCCAAATTCTCACTCCGCCATCTAAATGCCCACTCATGACGAATTGGGAAGTGTCCCCATACACAACTGTGTTTACGTTTGAAGCGCACGGTGTAGAGTTCACGCATATGCCTTTATGTAAATCCCACTCTCGAATGGTTCGATCGTGCGAACATGAAATCGCTCTTTGTTTATTCACGCGACAAAAGTCCAAACCAACAACTTTTTGCGCGTGTCCAGTCATTCGGTGTCGCACGCGTCCGCTCGATAGTTCCCAAAGCTGAATTGCTTTATCCGTGCCACACGCCAAGCAGAAGTTATCGTCGGGAGAGAACGAAAGATCTAAAAGACTTCCTAAAGCACCCTCCAAGTACGAAGAAACATGTCCTGAATTTGCATTGACCAATGCGACACGTTTATCGTCGCCGCACGTTCCTAATATTTCACCCGATCTGACACAAGACACTCGGTGCGTTGCGCCTTCATGTGTCTGACTGCGAAACTGTTGTCGACTCGGTATACTTCCCACGAACGAATCTCCAAAACCAGGCGATGACGACGAATCCAACGAAAGACCACGCATACTCGCTGATGCCGTTGCGTTCATTTCATTCGCTATCGATTTCAATTCGCTCGCCTTCTTTTGTCTCTGCAAGTCTTCATATAACTCATTGATTTCATTCATTTTCTCCGCTTCTTTCATTTTCATCTCCATCACTCTTTCCACGAGTTGCTGATTTTCCTTTTCCAATTTTTCTACCCGCGCGATTGCGGAAATTTTATCCTCTTTCCTCGCTTCCGCTTCTTCTCCGGCAATCTCAGCCGCTTTCAGTGCCGTTTTCAATTCACTCTCCAAGTTTGCGCACGACTCGCGTAAATTTTTCAATGCCACTTTCGCATTTTTCAACTCAGTCACCGTCGTCTCCAACTCAGTCTTTGCTTGCTCTTTGTCACGATTCGCAGTCGAAGCCATTTCCATGACTTCCACGTTTTTCTTGTGCGCCTCGGCCAGTTCTCCCTGTAATCTCGAAACTTTCGCGGAATTTTCCTTGCTCGTTTTCGCCTTTGCGTTTTCCTCTTGCGCCTTTGTCAAAGCACTCATCAGTCCATCGTTCTTCACGCCCAACTCTGCGGTTTTATTTCTCAACTTTTGGACTTCTCTGAGCAACGTCTCGGATCGTTTTCGCTCTTTCCTGTTGGACGCGAAAACCTCCACGAACGGAAGGACTTCTTGTTGGTTTCTGCGTCGTAACTTTTCTAAAACTTCTCGTTTTAATTCGTCCTCCATCTCTTTTAACGACTTTCTCTCGTGTTTCTTCGGATAGATGGTTTAAGTGATATGTTATTTGGCCTCCCGTTCACGATGCAGAAGAAGAACAAGAAGACTGACTCATCTCTTTCACTCACACTCTCTATTTATTTGTGCTGAAAGAAAACTGAACGCTCTTTTTGTTTTAGTAAACGCGCGATAAAAAAATGACGAGAGTTCTTGAATTCTTGAATGGAAGCGGAACGAAAAACGGAGAAAAACGAGGAAAAATGGCGAACACGAAATAGCACGTGTGATAAAGAAACTACCATATGAACTACGCAACTCTCTCTATATAGCATCTACTAGCATTCTATATATCGTTTACTCCATCAAAAATCACCAATCTGGAATGGATCTTATACCGTCGTTAATCATTTCCATCAACTTGATGGTTAGCTCGTGCGTTCCTTTCGGTGGCATCTCGAAGCCTTCCTTCGGAGGTTTCTTCCACGTGAAATCTCTCTTATCCCAATGCCAATGTCCAATTTTACCCGGAGTAAATTGTCCTTTTTCGTTAAAATCTTGACCATACGTGTAGTGAAGAATGTATCCTTTCTTCCCTCCCCTAACTTGTTCAGTTCTATCCCAAGGCGGTTGCAACATGAATTCCGGGACTAAGTCGTATTTCACGCCAACTTGCGCGGAGGCTATGCTGTACGCCCACATTTCTAAAACCCAACCAAACGCTGCGTTTGTTTCCGGGTCCTGTTTCATTTTAATCGCTAACGTGTCCCACACCGTGCATACTTTCTTCAACTCGTCCTTATGAATCATCACTGGCGAATTCCCAATCGGCGCAAAATCTTTCAGATCCGCGTTTACTTTGTTAAACTTTTGTACGATAGGTGTAAACTTTGGATCCTTTGGGTTTATATAAAAGAACGGAAACGCAGCAGCGAGTTTTGGTTTCGCCAATAACGGAATTGGTCTTAAATATAAATGGTCTGGTTCTGTCATGAACACATACTCCTCCACGAAATAATACTTCTCCAACCACTGCTTGATTGCATACGGCCGGTTCAAAACCACGTACCCTTGATCGACACCTTTAGGCAACGGATCAACGACTACGCTTGGGATTTCATCCATCAAGTTATCCGCATGTGCGCTGTGTAATACTCTCGTGAAACCGCCAAATGCGCCCGAGTCTCCGCTGTTCAACAGTTTCAAGTATCTCTGATACATAATTCTAGATTGCCAAGCGACGTACGATTGCTCATTCGCCGTCAACATGACGTGAAATTTGCCCTTGCCTTGTTCTATTTCTTCCGCCGTTGGTTTTCGCGTCATGGATGTGAGATGGGACCATTTCTTTTCTTTCGTTGTAGGTGTATCTAGAGAAGAGACTGAAGGCGTCGGTGGCTGTGAAGAGGGAGGAGGAGGAGGGGGAGGAGGGGGGGGAGGAGGAGGCGATGGGGAAGATATGAAATCGTTGTCATCGTTATATTTACTACCACTACTGCCACGGCTATTCATTGCATCATCCTTTTCACCCCCTTTATAATAATAAGCGTCGTCGGTCGCTTGCGATGATGATGATGATGATGATGATGATGATGTAGAAGAAAAGTCATCTACGCCTTCTTCGCCTCCCCCTAAATAGTGCAACAATGAATACGTCGCGACCGCTGAAGCGATGCACACAAACGAGCGTTTTGTTGCCGCGCGTCCTCGGCCCATTTTTTTTAAATCTTCTATGTCTTCTGCGTCGCACGTTCAGTTCATGGTGTATGGTTTATATATGCGCATGAGAGAGAGAGAGAGAGAGAGAGAGAGACTGAGAGAGAGAGGCAAAGTCGTACAAAAAAGAAAATTTCGTCGGATGTGAATTTTTAGGTTTCATCTTCTTGTTCTTTTGTTTGTTCAATAATAATTCGCTCCAAAATAAAGAGTTGGTTTTGCGTCAAAGAAAGAACTTTCTCGAAGAAAACCTCGATGGTGCGAATAAAGCAAACCGCGAAGCGAGGACGGACGGGCAAAAAGGACCGTCTCGTCGATCGTCTCTCTCCCCCTGCGTCTCCTGCTTCTCCTTCCTCTCCTCCACCAGCTGCGAAGAAAAAGAAATCTACATCGAACGACTCCGTCAGTCGAACGCGTTTGAAAATTCTTTGGATGCTCGAGTTTATCACGGACAGCGAGATCGTTCCTTGGTCTTTGAAGGTTGAGTATGCCAACATTGCGTCGGAGCAATTACGCGAGGACGACGCGTCGTTGGGAATTCCGAGAGTTTTACGAATCCGAATGCTCGTGGAGGAAATGAAATACATTTGTGGGGAGGATGGAGCCAATTGGGACTGGCAGGAACGGTCGTTGAAGTTGTATCCGATCTTGCTCAAGATCTTGTACACAATGGATTTGAAAGGAGAGGAGAAGTTGGACGAGCGCATGCGCCCGCACAAGAAAATTATGGCATTGGCTTTAGTCTCGCACATGGTGCAGTTGTTGATCGAGAGACAATTGAACGAGTTCATATGCACGTGGGAGTCGCAAACGTATGCGGAATTGAAGGAGATGCCACAGGGGAAGATGGACGGAGTCAGAGAAGAGTTGAACATATTAGATGGAATTGGGAGATATTTGAATACTGTTGCATCTATGTATAGGAAGCAACATGGGTTTAATTTGGACACGTACGGTGGGGATGATATTACACGGAGTCCAGGGAAGCAATTACAAATGTCTTTGAATTCAACAGCTGACAACTGCGACATATACTCTGGATATCACTTTAAAGCTAGCGCAAACGAGCTTTTAAAGGAGTTGAGAGCGTACTATAAACGAGCGAAAGTAGCCTTGGGACCTACGTTTTTACAAGAGGCGAGCACGGATATTTTGCACGAGAAATATTCACCAGATTTGGATGAGGAAAAATTACTTATACAAACGAACAAAGACTTGGAGCGCAACGTCGAGAGTATTGAGGGCGGCAGAGTAGGTAGAGAGTTGCCCGACGAAAATTTGTTAGAGGAAACACCAAATAGAATCAGCACTCCGAAAAGTGTGAACATTTTCGGGAAGGGTGGTAAGAAACGATCAATCAGCGCGGCGGCGAATAACAACACCACTGAAAGACAGCCGCAGATATTCAAAAAGGTAAAAATTAAAATGGACGGAAGAAAGGGCAGCAAAACTGTAAACGCACGAGACATCCAATTCGACACGGAATTGCCGAACGATGATCCATACGAGTACTATGACGACTTCGGTGAGGAGGAGGAGGAAGAAGAAGAGGAAGAAGAAGAAGAAGAAGGGTTGACTGAGGAGGAGCGAGAAGAGCTGCGCCGGTTGCTTCGGGAGGACCTTGAGAAGCACAGCACAGAGCCGCTTGACGTTGAGAGTGCCATTGAGCTGTGGCGGCAGCTGCAGCACCTGACGTCAAGCCTATCGCATGCGCTGTGCGAGCAACTGCGGCTGATTCTCGAGGCGTCGCAGGCGTCCAAGATGAAGGGTGACTACCGGACAGGCAAGCGGCTGAACATGCGCAAGATTATCCCGTACATTGCGTCGCAGTTTCGC
>MDTG01333121.1_pt1 | contig 14930 bp, 13 predicted proteins | sample 811421 | NCBI WGS metagenome assembly MDTG01 (sample SAMN05326645, study PRJNA326480) | marine metagenome | isolation source: seawater | place: Pacific Ocean: South East | collected 2011
AAGCCTTCCTATAAAGGATAGCTTAAACGAAAGGTAAAATTAAAAAAGTGCATACTTTTAGGTTTTATCTTTAAAGTACTACTAAAAATAGTATTTTGAAGATGAAATAAATTTCATCGTAAACAAGTAAACTGGTATTGGCTTTTATATAATTGCCAATTTATAGTATTAAATTATTTGTTTGAGTTTTTTTACAATTTACTGTTAATTACATCACAAATTAAGATTAAGGATGTGCTACAAATACACGTGCTGGATTGTATGCTTGGTTATGTTTATAGATAGCCCAAATAATATATGCTAGTTTTCTAGCAACTATTATTAAAGCTTCTTTTTTAGCACGACCAGATGCTACTTGATTTTTAAAGATTTGTTTTAGTTCACTATTATGTCTAATTGCTGCAACAGATGCTAAATACAATGCTTTTTTTGCATATCTAGCTCCTCGTTTTGCAAGATGTCCATATTTTAAAGTATTACCTGATTGTTCTTGTGTTGGATATAGTCCTAAATAACCAATCAATGATTTTGCATCTTTAAATCTATCAAGATTTCCACATTCAGCAAGTAATGCTAATAGTGTTTTATCTGATACTCCAGGAATTGTTCTTAAGTTATCTAATACAGAACAGATATACTCTTCATCCTCTTTAGTTTCTTCTATAGATTCAATTTGTTTATCAAATATTTTTATCATCTCATCTTCTAAAGATTTGATTTGTTCTTGTAAAGCTCTAATTAAAGTTATATTAGATCTAATAAAAAAGGCTCTAGCTTCTTTTGCACTTCCTGAATAAATAGTATCTTTTGCTATTGATAATAAATGTTGAGCTTTAATTTCATTAAAGTTATTACCCTTTATGTTTCTAAAAAGTTTTAAAACTCTTTTTTCATTAGCATACTCTAGATGCTTAGCTGTAGGATACTTTTCAAGTAATATTAAACCTGTTACACTAAAAGGGTCTTTAATTACTTTTTCAAGTTCTGGAAATACAACAGCAAGTAGTGATGATGTTTCTCTTTTAAGTGATTTTAGTTTTTCTTTTATATTCTCTTTATGACGAAATAATACTTTTAAGGATTGTAATTGTTCTTCATTTACATAGCCTTTTGAGTATCTTCCACTTTTAATTAAAAGTGCAATAACTAAAGAATCTACATTGTCATTTTTAACATACTTCATCGTAAGCATATTCCTATATTGTGCAGTTTGATATGGATTTAATAATATCACATTATAATTTAAATCTTTTAAATATCTGTAAAGATTTTCAAATAAAAGTCCAGTTGCTTCCATTGCAATTGTAATATCTGCTTTATCACAATTAAGTGATTTAATATTGTTAATGAGTTTATTAAAACCACTTGTAGAAGAATTAAAAGGAAATGGTTTAACTATAATTTTTTCTTTATCATCAATTACACTACAAACACTAAAAGCCTTAGCAATATCAATCCCTACATAAAACATAACACATCCTTAATCTTAATTTTTTGATTTATGCTCACAGCCTCCTATTATGGATGGTAAGAGATAAAACTCTTCCATAGCTTCCTAAATAGGTGAGTTTATACAATCAAAATAATACGCTTTCTTTGGTGATATAAATTAAATATTATTCACAAGGAAAAGAAGATCATTTAATGATGTAATTAGCTGTGAATTGTAAAAAAATTTAACAAATTAAATTTAATACAAACATAAATAATATATACAACTTTTATTCTTTTTTAGTAATAAAAGTTGACTTATGTATTATAGGAGGAGGTAATTATGGATATTAAAAAGATTATTAATTCACTTGATTTAATATATTATGAGTATGATGAAAAGAAGAAAATTCTAATAAGAGATAATAAGTATTCAAATAAATTTGTAGAAAGAGAATTTCTAAAAATCACATATCATTTATCTAAAGTAAACATTCCTTTTGAGGTATTAAAAAATAAAACTATTAGTTTAGAAAAAACAAAATTTAATATAAAAAAATATTTATCGCAAATTATAGATAACACAAAAAGTAAAAATATATATTTATTAAATGATTATAAAATTGAAGGTGCTAAAAATATCCCTTTATTTAAAATCAAATATATAGATAAAAAAATAGATTTTACTAATTATGATGCTATTATTTTTACTTCTAAAAATGGAATTACTGCAATTGATTCTATTAATAAAAATTGGAAAAATCTTCCATCTTATGTTATTTCAGAGCAAACTGCAAAATTAGTAAAAGATTTAAATGGAAGAATAGAATTTATAAGTAAAAGAAAACATGGAAATGAGTTTGCTTATGAACTTTTAAATTTATTAAAAAATAAAAAAGTATTGTATTTACGTGGAAAAGAAATTGTTTCTGATTTAATTGAAATTTTAAGTGATGTAAAAATCCAAATTAAAGATGAAGTTATTTATGAAAACTGTTTTAATGAAGAAATTAAAAGCGTAGAAATACCAAAAAACTCTAAGATAATTTTCACTTCACCTTCTACAATTGAATACTTTTTTAAAGTTTTTAAATGGGATGAATCATACACAGCTATATCTATTGGAAAAACAACTGCACAATATTTTCCTAAAAATATTAAACCTGTTATTGCTGAGAATACTTCTTTTAAATCTTGTGTAAATAAAGCATTAGAACTAAGCGCTTAAGCTAAGTAATTACTACCTTAAATATTAGAAAAAAATCTTATAAAAAAAGAATCAAAATCATATTTTATATGATACAATTCGAAATAATATTATAAGGATTTTAAATGGAATATGAACATGCCCTTATCCTAGATAAAAAGGGTGGAGCTAGAGAAATTAGTATTGAAGAATATAAAGAAGAAATGGGATTATTATGGTTACATCTTGATTATTCAAAAAGTGATACAACTCAATGGCTTAGAAATAAAAGCAATATAGATTCTTTAGCAATTGATGCTCTTTTAACAGAAGAAACTAGACCTAGAACTATTATTTTAGAAGACTCGATTTTATTAGCTTTAAGAGGTGTAAATTTACATCCTAATTCGGATGTAGAAGATATGATTTCTATAAGATTATTTATAAATGAGAATATTATAATTAGTACAAAAAGAAGAAACTTATTATCTGTAAAAGATATAGCTGATACTTTAAAAGTAAATAAAGGACCTAAAAACTCGTCTGAATTTATTGTAACACTTATAAATAATTTAACTTCAAGAATGGAAAATACTATATCTGAAATGGAAGAGAGAAGTTCTGATTTAGAAGAGGCAATGCTTGATTCAAATAATTTTGAAAAAAGAACAGAAATATCAACTATTAGAAAAGAAGCAATTTCATTAAGAAGATATCTCTCGCCTCAAAAAGATGCGATTTCAAAACTTTATTATGAAAAAATATCTTGGTTAGATGATTATAAAAAGAATCAATTACGAGAGATTAATGATCAAGTAATTAGATATATTGAAGAGCTTGATTCAATAAAAGATAGAGTTACATTAACGCAAGAAGAGTTATCAAATAAATTAAATGAGCAAATGAACCTAAGAATGTATGTATTATCTGTAATATCTGCAATATTTCTGCCAATTGGTTTTTTAACTGGTTTATTAGGTATAAATGTTGGAGGAATGCCTGGAGTTGAAAATAAAAATGCTTTTTTAATTTTCTCAATATTTTTAATTGTAATTGTTAGTATTCAATTATATGTTTTTAAAAAGAAGAAATGGATTTAAATAATTAAAAAACTAACTTATTAGTTAAATTAGTATAGATTATATAAAAGGAAAATAGAAATGAAAATATTTATTATTTTAACAATTATACTTATTCTAATAATTATAATTACAATGATAATAAAATCTAAGAAAATAAAGAATGTTATTTTAGAAGAGGAAACAAAAATACTATCAAAATATTTTGGTGAGAAAATAACTGATGATATTAAAGATTTAGAATCACTACAAAATAGTTTAGATATAAAACAAAGCTATAAAAAAGAGTTAGAGAAAATTGTTCCAAAAGTTAAGCATGATCATGAAATTCTCTACACACATAATATAAATTTAAATAAAGCATATCCAGATTCTTTTGTATACAATATTATTGTAAATACAGTGGTTTCATATAGTATGCGTAATAATATAAGTATTAAAAAAGGGATAAAACTTCTTCTTTTAACAATGACTGATAAATTTATTCAAGAACAATTAACAGATGAATTAAGTAAAGAAGAAGAGTTAGAAAACTTTTATACAGTTTTAGAAAGTTTTATTAAAAAATATAATGATGAAAGTAAGGATTCATAATTGGATGCATTTTACGATATTTTAAAACAATTAATTAGAGTACCAAGTGTAACAGGACATGAACACTCTTTTTTTATGTTTTTAAAAAGAGAATTAGAAGATTTAGATATTACTGTTGAGTACTACGATGGAGTACTTGTTGCAAAAGGCAAAAAACCAGAATCTGGATATATTTCTACCCATGCTGATAGACATGGACTTATTTGTACAGGACATAATGAATTTCAATATGCAGCTTATATTGCAAAAAATCAATCTTCTTTATCAGAAAATTTAAATAAAGAGCAAGTATTAAAAAATTTTGAAAAAAGATTTACTTCTCAAAAAGTTCAAGCTTATGAACCATGGTCTGGAAGCTACTTAGGTATGGGAATGATTGAAAATGCATTTTTATGCCAAAGAAGAGAAAATATAATCTTTCAAATAAATGGCTTTGACCATCTTTTCCCTGGTACTCCAATTGCGTTTATGGATAGATTAGAAATTGATGATGAAATCATATCTGCACAATTAGATAATGTCTTATCAGTTGCAATATTAATCTATTTATATCATCAAGGATATCAAGGAACAGCATTTTTTACAGCTTCTGAGGAAGCTGGAAAAAGTTGGAGGTTTTTACTTGATTATTTTAGAAGATTTGAAATAAGTACTAATGAATTATTAGTTTTAGATACAAGTCCATATAAAACAATGGAAGATTTAGAAAATATAGATGTTGTTTTAAGAAACAGAGATGAAAATGGATATTTTAGATCACCTTTAAAAACAAAAATTAAAAAAATTGCTATTAAAAATAGAATTAAATATCATTATAAGGATGAGTATTTAAAAAATATTATGAAGCAAAATAATACTAAATCATCATTAGGTATTACAGAGCTTGGAAGAATAATTCATGCAAGTAAAGGTCAAATTCAAGGAACAACATTACAAATTCCAACTATAGGCTATCATACAGTAAAAGAGACTGCTAAAAGAGAATCTGTAGATAGTATTTTATTAATTTTAAGAAAACTTTATTTAGAAAAGAAAACTATTGAATAAGTTTATATTAGGTGTAATCTGCTTACTATTTTCTTATAAAAGTTTAAGTGCACAAGATCTACTAATTGGGAAATATGATAGATTAGATTTACCAGTATTAAAATTAAAAAATTTACGTGCAAAAATTGATTCAGGTGCAAAAACATCATCTCTACATTGTAGTTACATAAAACAAATAGATGAAAACAGCGTCGAGTTTGATGTTTTAGATGAAACTCATAAAAAATATAAAGAAATAATATACACAATGCCAATAAAAAGAATTGCAAGTGTACGAAGTTCAAATGGTATTGTTGAAAAAAGATTTGTAATCTCAACTAAGGTTGTGATTTTTGACAAGAGTTTTGATACAGAGTTTACATTAAGAGATAGAGAAAAAATGAATTATCCTATTCTTTTAGGACGAGAATTTTTAAAGCAAGGTTTTTTAGTTGATGTAAGAGAAGATCACTTATCTTACTCTCAAAAGATATCAAAATAAGGATTAATTTGAGAAATATATTCGTATTAATTATTTTTATGTTCTTTAACACAAATATTTTAGCAAATGTTGAAACTACTAATAAAAGTGTAGCTGTAGAAGAAGTTAAAAAAGTAGAAAAAACTCCAAATAACATATGGTTAAAAACATATAAAAACTATAAAAAATATAATACAATTATAATTAGTATTAATAAAATTGAACAAGAAATAGAACGAAATAAAAGAAATATAAATAAAGTCCAAGAATTGACTAGTAAGCTAAGCATAAATAAGTCAAAACTTTCTTTGTATGAAAAAAATCAAAATTTTAATGATTTAATAAAAAATTATAAATTTGAAATTATAAGTATTACTATTTATGACTATTTATTTAATATTTTATCAAATGAATTAAATAAGAAAATTGCAAAATATGAATTATTAAAAAAAGAATTTTATATAGCTTTATCATATCTGCAAGATAAATATAATAATGACATAAAAGTTGTAAAAGATAATAGAAAAAACCGACTTTTATTAGAACAAATTAACTTCTTCAATGAATATTCAGAGAATATAGAAAAAACATATCAAAGTTTTTTAGATATACAAGAAGAACTAGATAAAAAGTATATGGAGTATAAAAATGAAGTATTTATAAAACATATAATTACTTTAGGAATTATTTTAGCTGCATATATTTCTTATAAGTTTTTATTGTTTGTATTCTTTTATATTATTAGAAATAAAGATAATCAGGAATTAGAACAAAACTATAGAAAGATTTTATCTTTATTATTTGTAATAACTATTTTAATTTTCGTTGTAGTTAGATATATGGATGATTTACTCTATATTATTACATTTTTAGGAGTTGTTGCAGCTGCTTTAACTCTTGCAACTAGAGAGATTATATTAAATATTGCAGGTGCTATTTACATCTTCTTTTCAAATGTAATTAGAGTAGGTGACAGAGTTATGGTTCAGTTTGAAACAAAACATGTAGTTGGTGATATTGTAAGTATATCTTTAATAAAAATGAAATTAAATGAAGTAAGTGACTATTCAAATATAAAAGATATAAAAAATGTAGGTAGGACTATTTATATACCAAATAGTTATATGTTTACTAAAGTATTTTTTAACTACTCTTTAAAACAAAATGGAATTATAAATGATTTAATTGAATTTGAGTTTGATAAAAATAATGACTTTGAACTTATTGAAAAAGCTACTGAAAATATATTAAAAACCTTTTCTTTTCCTTGCACAATTACATTTTCATTAAATAGTGCAAAAACAGCAATTCTAGGTATTATTTCTTATCAAGTAAATTATAAAATTGCTACAAAAAAAAGAGGTGAAGTTTCAATAGCTTTATTAAAAGAGTATACAAGTAACGAGAATATAAAATTAAAATCATCAGTAAAAAGTGTAAAAAAAGATGAAGATTAAAATAAAAACAAAGAAGAAAAATGACTAACACAGAAAAACTAGAACAATTAACTTTAGAAATAAACAAAACAATATCAAATTTTAAAAATGGTATTTCTGATGATCATCCTTTTGATATTGCAAAAGATTTACAAGATATTAGAGAGATTGATTTTACTGAATATAAAAGTATTTGTAAGAAAATACCAAGTGAATTATTTGCTCAAATTCTAATTAATATGCCAACATATATTCAAGAAGAAATTACTTCTGTAATTAGCGAACAAAAAGTTGCAAAGGTTACTTCTAATATGGATAGTGATGATGCTTCATTGCTTATTTATAATATCTCTCAAAAGAATGAATCTTCTGCTCAAACTGTATTATCAAAATTAAATTTAGAAGAACAACAAATAATTGAAGAGCTTAATGCTTATGAATTTGATCAAGCTGGTGCTTATATGCAAAAAGAACTCTTTTCTGTAAATTTAAAAGAAAATATAGGTGATGCAATACAAAGATTAAAGGAAAAAAAAGATTTACATCTATTAAGTAATATTTTTCATGCTTTCTTAGTTGATGATGATAATAGTTTTTTAGGTTCAATTGGTCTTGAAGAACTTATACTTTTTGATAGAAATCAAAAATTTGAAGAGATTCCAGCTGATAAAATTGAGCATTATAGTCAAAATGATAAAGATGATATTGCAGATATTGTTAATATGTTTACAAATTATGATTTAAACGCTTTAGCAATAGTTGATAGTAATAATAAGCTTCTAGGTAGGGTTACTCATAATGATATCTCTACATTAATGCAAGAACAAGATACTAAACAACTTTACTCTTTAGCTGGTGTTAATGATAAAGTTGAAGAAGATGAAAGTATTTTTAAAATTGGTAAAACTAGAGCTTTTTGGTTAAGTATTAATTTAATAACAGCTATTTTAGCATCTTTAGTTATTGGTATTTTTGATACAACAATTCAATCTCTTGTTGCTTTAGCTGTTTTAATGCCAATAGTAGCTTCAATGGGTGGAAATGCTGGAACTCAGACACTAACTGTAACAGTAAGACAAATGGCACTAGGAGATATAGAATATGATGATGCAAAGAAAACTATAATAAAAGAAGTGACAATATCTTTAGTAAATGGTTTCTTGTTTGCTTTTGTAATAGGTTTAATCGCTTATTTTTGGTTTAAAATACCACTTTTAGGAGTTGTTATCGCTATTTCTATGGTTATAAACTTACTAAGTGCAGGTTTTTTTGGAACAGTGATTCCTTTAGTTTTAGAAAAATTTAAAATAGATCCTGCAATTGGTTCAACTGTTATTTTAACAACAGTAACTGATATAGTAGGTTTCTTTTCATTTCTGGGGCTTGCAACAATAATTTTGTTATAAGTTCAGTTTTAATTTTGATTAGTTATTAATAAAATTTAGATATAATATATACTCTTATACTAAAATAATATGGATATATTTAAAATGACTGTTAAAATTAATTTACCCCACGATAATTCTTATGAAATCTTTATAGATAAACTAAACGAACTTTACTTTGATACAAAAGTTGTAATTGTTACTAACCCTACAGTAAGTGGTTTTCACTTAGAGTATTTAAAAACAAAACTAAATGCTAAAGAGCTTAGTGTTGTTACTATTCCTGATGGTGAAAAATATAAACATATGAAGACTATTGAGTCTATTTTAGAACACTGTTTTGAAAAAAGACTAGATAGAAAATCATTACTTGTTGCATTTGGTGGTGGTGTTATTGGTGATATGACTGGTTTTGCAGCTTCTATTTACCAAAGAGGAATAGATTTTGTTCAAATTCCAACTACACTTTTATCTCAAGTTGATGCAAGTGTTGGTGGAAAAACAGGAATCAATAACAAGTTTGGAAAAAATTTAGTTGGTGCTTTTCATCAACCAATTGCAGTTCATATTGATCCATCAATGCTTAAGACCCTTCCAAAAAGAGAATTTGGAGCAGGAGTTGCTGAGATTGTAAAAATGGCAGTTACTTTTAACAAAGAGTTTTTTGAATGGTTAGAACAAAATGATATAAATGAAGAAGAAAATTTAAAAATAGCAATTCAAAAATCAGTTGAAACAAAAGCATATGTAGTATCTCAAGATGAAAAAGAGCATGGTATTAGAGCAGCTTTAAACTATGGCCACACTTTTGGACATGTTATTGAAAATGAAACTAATTATAATACTTATTTACATGGTGAAGCTGTAGGAATAGGTATGATGATGGCAAATCAAGTTTCTGTAAAATTAGGACTTATGAGTAGTGATGATGCATCAAGAGTTAAAAAATTACTTGAAAAATATGATATTCCTACAACATACAAAATAAAAGATGTTGAAGATTTCTATGAACATTTTTTCTTAGATAAAAAATCTTTAGATAACAAAATAAAATTTATTTTAGCACGAGGTATTGGTGATTGTTTAATTACTGATGAAGCAAAAAAAAATGATGTTATAGATGTTTTAAAAGGTTTCTCTTGTGATTAGAAAACTCATAATTGCTCTTTGCTTTACAACTTTTACTACTGTAGGTTTTTGTGAAGATATTATACTAGATACACAAGATAAAGCTCAAGTTAAACAAATTGAACAAGAAATTATAAAAGAAAAATTTGATGAAGCACAAAGAGAATTAGAAGAGAAAAAACAAAAAGAGCTAGAAGAACAAAAGTCTAGAGAAATAGATATGAAAAATCTCGCACTTATAAATACTCTTCTTAAAAAAGTAGAAAAAATAGATGCATCTTTAAAAGATAATATTCTTTTAAAAAGATATTCAAACTATTTATCATACAGAAAGATATCTACGGAACTTAACGCTTTAAAGAAAAGTGTAGAAAAAAAGAAAAATGCTGATGAAGAACAGATATATCAACTTCACAATAAAATTAGAGTAAAAGAAAATGAGCTTGAATTAATTGCAGAGTATAAAGGTTCACCTATTGGAGGGTTTATTAATCCTCCTGAAATTGAAAAGTATAATCAAATTACAAATCCTTTTGGAATTATTAATGCACTTTCACAAATCAAGAAATTAGAAGATAATAAGAAGGTTTTTAACAACTTAGAAAAAGATATTAGCGATTTAACAATCAAGTTAGCTGATGAACTATTTGTTTATTTAGAACTTTTTAATTTAGAACAAAAAGCTGATTATAAAGAAAGAATTACTTTTTTAGACAAGCAAAAAAAAGATTTTAATATGGTTTTAGAAATTGTATCAACTACAGAAGAAGTTTATACAAGAAAAATAGAACAAGTAATCTTAGAAATCAAAAATCAAATATCTGAACAAGTACAAAAAAGTTTAGTAATTTTTATCATCATTGTTATTTTATCATTCTTAGCATTTTTAGTTAAATTAGCTCTTAAAAAGTATTTCTCTCAAAATGAGAGCTACTACATGACAAATAAAATTATCAACTTTACAGTTGTATTTTTAATCATTATGATTTTAATGTTCTCATATATTGATAATGTTTCATATTTAGTTACTATTCTTGGATTTGCATCAGCTGGTATTGCAATTGCTTTAAAAGATTGGTTTATGTCTATTTTTGGTTGGATGGTTATTGTAACATCTGGATCTATTCAAGTAGGTGATAGAATTAAAGTAGATAGAAATGGTCTTCAAGTAGTTGGAGATGTTTTAGATATTTCACTATTTAAAATCACTATTAGAGAAGATATTACTTATACTTCATATACAGTAAATAGAAGAACTGGTCGTATTTTCTTTATTCCAAATAACTATATTTTCTCTGAAATGATTGCAAACTATACGCACTCAGGCTTAAGAACAGTATGGGATGGTATTGATATTACAATTACATTTGATTCAAACCATAAAAAAGCACAAAAGATTTCAAGAGACATTTTAAAGCATTATTCAAAAGGTTATACAGATATAACTAGAAAACAATTAAGTAAAATGAGAAGTAAATATCAATTACGTGCTACTGGAGTAGAACCTAGAGTATTTACTTTTGTAGAACCTTATGGAATTGTAATTTCAGGATGGTATCTTACAAACTCTTATGCAGCATTACAATTAAGAAGTACAATGAGTCCAGAAATATTAAATGCATTTATGGCAGAAGATGATATTCATATAGCATACCCAACACAACAAATAAATATGAATACAACAGATAATCATTATGGTCCATCAAGATCAAATAGATCTAAACCAGAAGAACTAGAAGATATATAAAAAAGGTAAATAAAAGTATATGAATTTTACAAAAGATAAACAAAAAGTATATTTTAAAACATTTGGATGTAGAACAAATGTATTTGATACACAAGTTATGATGAGTAATCTAAAAGATTTTGATATTACTCAAGAAGAAAAAGATGCTGATGTTGTAGTTATAAACTCATGTACAGTTACAAATGGTGCAGATAGTACAGCACGTGGTTATATTAATGGTCTTAAAAAGCTTCCAAAAGATCCTAGAGTTGTATTCACAGGATGTGGAGTTTGGACAAAAGGTGAAAGCTTATTTAAAGAAGAAAAAGTTGATGCATTATTTGGACACTCTGAAAAAGAGAAAATAAATGACCTTTTACAAAAAGAAGAAAGATTCTTTCAAGCTGGAGACTTAGAACACTTAGACAATACTATTGTTGAAGAGTTTGTTGGTAAAAGTAGAGCTTTTATTAAAATCCAAGAGGGATGTGACTTTAGATGTTCATATTGTATTATTCCTCATGTTCGAGGTGATGCAAGATCTTACAGTGAAGATAAAATTTTAGAACAAGTTGAAACTTTAGCTTCAAATGGTTTTGGAGAGTTTATTTTAACAGGAACAAATGTAGGTTCATATGGAAAAAAACAACATACTTCATTAGCAAAACTTTTAAAGAAAATGTCAAAAATAAAAGGTGTAAGAAGAATTAGAATGGGAAGTATTGAACCTATTCAAATTGATGATGAATTTAAAGAGTTAGTAAATGAGCCTTTTATGGCAAAACATCTTCATATAGCATTACAACATACTTCAAAAGATATGTTAAAACTTATGAATAGAAGAAATAAAGTTCTATCAGATTTAGAACTTTTTGAGTTTTTAAAAGAAAATGGTTATGCCTTAGGAACTGATTTTATTGTTGGACATCCAGGTGAGACTGATGAATTATGGAAAGAAGCTATGGATAATTTACATAAATTCCCATTAACACATATACATGCATTTACATACTCAAAAAGAGATGGAACACCAAGTGCAACTATGAAACCAGAAATTAGAGGTGATATTGCTAAATTACGTTATAACGAATTAACAAAAATCATTGAAGAAAAAAACTTAAACTTTAGAAAAGAAAATAATAAAACATTAGAAATCTTAATAGAACAAGAAAAAAATGGGAAATACATAGGTTTAGATCAACACTTTAATCAAATAGAAGTTGAATCAACTGTAGATTTGGTTGGAGATTGGATTTTTATTGATGATTATGAAGTAAAGGCTAAAAACAATGTCGCAAAATTTAGATAAAAAAGCACTAGATAAAAACTTTAAACTTATGGCAATTTCAGCCATTGTTCTACTAATACTTTTCGTATATACACTTTACAAAGGTGGTTCTCATATTCAAGGTGGTTCTTATTATATCGGAATTGGATTCTTGTTTGTACTACTTTTTGTAGCCTTTATTGTAAAACTAAAGCAAGATAAACTAAAAGAGTATTTTGATAAAAATAAAAAGAAATCTGCTTTTGGAACAGAATTAGATAAAGCTAAAGCAAGCGTTACAAATGAAAACTTAAATACAAATATTCAAGCTGTTAATTCAAATGTAACATTTAAAGATATTGCAGGTATTTCAGAGATAAAAGAAGAGCTTGAAGAAGTAGTAGACTTTTTAAATGAGCCAAATAAGTATCTAAAATATGGAGTAAAACTACCAAAAGGTGTTTTATTAATAGGACCTCCAGGTGTTGGTAAAACATTAATTGCACGTGCAGTTGCTGGTGAAGCTGATGTACCATTTTTCTATCAAAGTGGCGCTTCATTTGTACAGATTTATGTAGGAATGGGTGCTAAAAAAGTACGAGAGTTATTTGCAAAAGCAAAACAAAGTGCACCTGCTATTATCTTTATTGATGAAATAGATGCAGTTGGTAAAAAAAGAAGTGGAACTTCAAATGATGAAAGAGAATCAACACTAAATGAGTTATTAACTCAAATGGATGGATTTGAAGGTGATAGTGGTGTAATGGTAATTGCAGCAACAAATAAAGTTGAAGTATTAGATGAAGCATTATTAAGAGCTGGAAGATTTGATAGACGACTTCATGTTGGACTTCCAAATATTGAAGATAGAGAAAAAATATTAGAGTTATATTTAGATGGTAAAAATCATGAAATAAATACTGTACAATTATCTATTGATACTACAGGTTTTAGCTCGGCTGCTTTAGCAACACTTATAAATGAAGCCTTATTAAATATGATAAAAAGAGACTCTAAGATATTAGATTCAGATGATATAGAAATTGCAAAAAACAAGCTTGAATTTGGTAAAAAACAAATCAAAATTTTAGATGAAAAACAAAAAGAAATTTTATCTATTTATCAAGCATCTAAGGCATTTATATCAAAAAGTAAAGTGGCTTTATTTGACGAAAGTGTTGAAAAACTAAATACTACATATCCTTCATATCATGATTTAGTTGAAAATATAAAAAGAGATTTAGCAGGATTTATTGGGGTTGAAGTTATAAAAAAAGAAAAATATGCAATTAATCATAAAGATTTAGAAAATGCAGATTTTATAGCAAACGAAATTGTAAATAAATATAAAATGGCAAGTTCTATTGATGAATTATTAAACAATGTTAAAAATGATTTAAGAGCTGAATTATCACACAATGCAGATGAAATTAATAGATTAAAAGATATTATGATTAAAAATGAGGTTATAACTATAAATGATATCTAAAAATTATCATTCAGGTTTTTGTCTAGAAAATGAAGCAGAACTTTTCAATGAATTTATTATTGAAAATGACTTTTCAGTAAGTGGATTTTCTTATGGAGCTATAAAAGCTTTTGAAGAAGTTTTAAACTCAAGTCAAAGAGTAGATAAACTACAACTTTTTTCACCAGCTTTTTTTCAAACAAAAGATAAAAAATTTAAAAGAATGCAGTTAATGTTTTATAAAAAAGATGAAACAGCTTATTGCAAAAATTTTTTAGAAAATATTACGTATCCAAGTAATATTGATTGTAGTGAGTATTTTAATAAAGGCACTTATGATGAATTAGAACAACTAATTAATTATGAATGGAATGAAGATAAACTTAAAGTCCTTATAGAAAAAGGCGTAAAGATAGAAGTTTTTTTAGGAGCTGAAGATAAAATTATTGAAGCTTTAATGGCAAAAGATTTTTTTATGAAATATGCAACAGTCTATTTTATAAAAGATGTTGGACATATATTAAATAAATAAAATAAATATGAAGGAATTATAATGAGTGAAAAAAAAGCAAGAATTGGAATAATAACTGCAAGTGATAGAGCAAGTAAAGGAATTTATGAAGATTTATCTGGAAAAGCAATTATTGATACAATGAATGATTATTTAACATCTCCTTGGGAAGAAGTTTATAGATGTATTGAAGATGATCAAAAAACTTTAGA
>MDTG01364304.1_pt1 | contig 14930 bp, 12 predicted proteins | sample 811421 | NCBI WGS metagenome assembly MDTG01 (sample SAMN05326645, study PRJNA326480) | marine metagenome | isolation source: seawater | place: Pacific Ocean: South East | collected 2011
CACAATAATTCTTCCTGAACATTTTCACTTGTTCTCTCAGATTTTAACTTTGTAATAGTATATCTATCAATTATTTCAGAAATAGGCATTTTCATAATATTTATTTATTTGAATTATTAAATGTATATAAACCACATTCCAAATATTTTATATAATTAATAGAACTCTTAGCAAAATTATAACCCACAGGGTTACCTAATAATTCTTGATCTGGAGACAATAAAACATGTAACGGTTGTGTATTATTCGCAAATGTGAGACTTTGCAAGGTACTCCACTTATCACCAATTCGTCGAATTTTCTTCTTCTTAACCTTGCCATCTCTAGTAATAATATCTACTACTTGTTGTTGATCTTTGGGTAAAATAGTTTTTTCATCTACATAAAGTGAAATAACAACATAATCGTTATTTAGTATATCCTGAACTCTATCTTCTACCCACACATCATCTTCTATCTTTCGACAATTTACACATGCCCAACCAGTAAAATCTAACATAATTGGTTTATTTTTCAATTTGGCATAATTAACTCCATCCTCATAATCATGAAAAATATTTTTAATTTGATGTTCATGATTAATAAAAGAGTAGTACTTAGGAGGAGGAAATCCACTAAGTAATTTATGACTCCACCAATTTTGACCAATAACACCTGGCAGTAAATAAATCACAAAAGCCGCTATTAAAATACCAAAAATAATACTACCACTACTAAGATTAGAGTTTGGACTATCATGTGGAAATTGAACTCGACCTAAAATATATAAAAGCAAACCTATAAATGTTAAGATCCATAAAGCAAAGAAAACCTCCCTTTTAATTAAACCCCACTGCTCAACTAAATCTGCATTAGACAAGAACTTTATTGCTAATGCAATCTCTAAAAACCCTAAAACTACTTTTACAGTATTAAGCCATCCACCTGATTTGGGAAGAGATTTTAACCAAGTAGGAAATGCAGCAAATAAAGCAAATGGTAAACCCAACGCAATACCAAAACCAGCCATAGCTAGAGTTAATTTAACCGAAACAACAGCAGTTTGAAATCCAAAAAAAGATAAATAATCTGACCCAGCTGACGATAATGTTCCTGCTAATAGTGAACCTAAAATAGGACCAGTACATGAAAATGAAACAATTGCTAAAGTTAAGGCCATAAAAAAGATCCCTACAACTCCCCCAATATTACTTCCTGAACCCAAGTTATTACCCCAGCTACTGGGTAGACTTATTTCATAATAACCAAAAAAAGAAAAAGCAAAAATCATAAAAATAAAAAAGAATGCTATGTTTAACCAAGGGTTTGTAGATATTTGATTTAATACTTCTGGATTAATATTAGGCATTAAATGAAATGGTAAACTTAAAATGGTGTAAGTCAAAAATATAAAACCACCATATAACAATGCATTTGAGATTGATTTTGCTCTATTATCAGAACCTTTAGTAAAAAAGCTAACTGTTAATGGTATCATGGGGAAAACACAGGGTGTCAGTAAAGCAATGAAACCACCAACTATGCCAAGAAGAAAAACACCCCAAAGTGACTTCTCCGATTTTTTTTCACCACAATCACCAAGTGGATTATTCAAATCAATTGTTGGAATTATATACTGACCATTATTTTGATTGTTTATTTCTGGATCAGAATCTAACGTTTTATTTTTTTTTTTTAAATAAAAAATCATATCAACATAATCAGGTGGCAAACACATAGTAGCATTACACACCATGTATTCTAATTCGCCAGTCACTAAGGATAAGGTATCATTGTCGACTTTTATAGTTTGTTTAAAGGTGGCTTTATTTTCAAAATAAGACAACTCCATGTCAAACATCGGGTCAAATTTAGTAATAGCGTTACCCTCCAAAACCCCATCAATCAAATTAAACCCATCTGTTTGGTTAAATATAAAGCTAGTAGGAATGGGACCATCCTCACTCACAAATTGTGAATACACATGCCAGCCCTTTTCAATATTCGCTGTAATAATTAAATTATATGAATCAGAAGAGAACGTTTCCGTGCTAAAAGACCACTCGACAGGATCTTGAATCTGAGCATAAATGTTAACAGTAAAAAACGTTAATAATAAAAAAAATATTTTTTTCATAATTGTTATTTTGATTTTACAATATATATCTTTTTAGAGTCTTGTACAATTTTAAATCTATCGTCTAATCTATTTTTTTTTGAAGTAAAAATACAAACAATATTATTATTTGACATAAGTATTTTTGCTTTGCGTTTATCAATTAAAGAAATTTTATTATCAATAAAATAATCACTTACTTTTTTAAAACCGCTCATTCCTAGCGGAATGAAGGAGTCTCCCTCTTGCCAAGGCCTTAATAATAAAGGAAAATCTAATTTATTATAGCAAATACAAGTCTGCATAGAACTAGTATTTAATTTAGAATTATAATTGTCAGAATTTGACGAAACAGAAAAAGATAAATTCAGTGTTTTAATTTCTTTAGTCTCTTTGTATATGAGAATAGGCTCATTTACAATATGCTTTGTAATAATTAAGTGGCTTCTGTCTTTGATCATATAAAATTTTGAATTCATAAACTCCTTACCCGAATTTAATTTTAAACATTTATAAACACTATCTAAATCATTAAAATCAAAATCAGAAAGAATTTCATATAATAAGTGCTTAGGGAATCTATGTTTTAAAATTTGAGAAATATTAACTTGGTATTCACCATTTGAGTATTTTACAATTTCTGATTTTTTTTGATATAATAATTCTTTATACAAACTTTCCAAATCATATATTTTTTTAATTGTACTAGCAAAAGAAGCTGTGAAATTTGGATTAATTTTATGCATAATTGGAATAATATTGTGCCTGATATTGTTTCTAACATACTTGTCTTCACAATTACTACTATCTTCACGAAATACAATATTATGTACATTCGCATATTTTAAAATATCTTTCTTGGAAATTTCAATCAAAGGTCTAATTATATTGTTATTCTTATGTCTTATTCCGTGTAAACCTGAAACACCAGTTCCTCTAATAAGGTTTAATAAAACAGTTTCTATAGAGTCATCGAGATGGTGGGCAACCATAATTATACGGTTTTTTTTTCTGCATACAAGTTGATTGAACCAGCTATACCTTAATTCTCGTGCTGCCATTTGGATAGACAACTTTTTAGTATCTGCATAATTAATCGTATTAAATCTTTTAATTAGAATTTTTTTTTTCATTTTTTTTGCTACATCGACCACAAAATCTTCATCTAAATCTGACTCCTCTCCCCTCAAACTAAAATTACAATGAGCTATTTCAAAACTAAAGTTATGATAATCTAATAAATTCAATAACACCATACTATCAACTCCACCACTTACCGCCACAACTATTTGCGTTTCTTTTGAAATACCAAAATCTGTAATTTTATTTAGAAATATTTGTCTCATACATTTAAAGTCTTTAACAATGATTTGGATTTAAATATACACTCATTATATTCTGATTCTGGGTCTGATTCTGCTGTAATAGCACCTCCAACCATAAATGAAAGATATTGCTTTTTTTTATTATATAATATTGATCTAATTACTACATTAAAATCAAAATCTCTATTTGGCTTCACATAACCTATGGATCCTGAATAAATACCTCTAAGGGTTTTTTCATATTTATCTATTAGTTTCATTGCCATAAATTTAGGGGCACCAGTCATTGAACCCATAGGGAAAGAAAACCTAATTGAATCAACCCAATCAAAATTTGGATGCAACTCACAAGATATAGTAGACACTAAATGATGAACATCAGTATAGGAATAAAGACCCATTAATTCTTCAACAAAAACTGATTTTTTAGAAGCAAATTGAGACATGTCGTTTCTTACTAAATCTACAATCATGATGTTTTCAGAAAATTCCTTCTGACTATTTTGTAATTTTATTTTATTCAATTCATCAACATTAGTATTATCTGATCTTTCAATGGTACCTTTAATTGGTTGTGAAATTATTTTATTATTTGTCTTCTTAAGAAATCTTTCTGGACTTGCACAGATACAAAAATTATCATTAACCTTATAGAATGAGGCAAACGGAGATTTTGACAATTTATTTAACTTTTGAAATAAACTAAATGGATCTATCTTGACACTTTCAGAATAAAATTCTTGACAAAAGTTCATTTCATATATATTGCCTTGCTTTATTTCATCCTTTATAGTATTAATCCGATTAATATATTCTTGCTTTGACAATCTGGATTTTAATTTCACATTATATATTTCTGATTTAACTAAAGGGGTTGATTTGATTGTAGAGATTATCCGTTCAATTTTCAAACTTGTGTATACTTTGTCAAAAAAAACAGTTAATACATTATCTTTTACAAGACATACAATTTGTGGAATAAAAAAATGTGATTTTGGAAATCTTAGACAATCTAAATTATTCGATTTTAATGGTTCAATAATATTCTTGACATCATATGAAAAATAGCCAAAAATCCAATCATTATAATTATCACTGTCAAATTTTTTTAAATTTTTAAATAAATTTTTCGAATAATTTAAAGCCTCTTTAGTGCTAAATGCACATAAATAATCAAAATCCCCACCACTAGAATTGCTGTCTAAAAAACAAAAACAATCATAACGTTTAATGTAATTAATGATTTTTGACTTAAATATGGACTCGTCCTTAATAGTGTATTTTTGTTTTTTCATTCATCTATAAATAAAAAAATATCTGTAAAGACAAACATAAAACTAGATATCAGCTTTAAATATGCAAAGACCTATTATCAGTTGCCGCTAAAGCCGCCTCCTTAATGACTTCACTAAATGTTGGGTGAGCATGAGTAGTCCTCGCAATATCTTCAGCTGAAGCCTTATATTCCATTGCTAAAACAGCCTCAGAAATAAGGTCAGCACATCTAGGACCAATCATGTGAACACCTAATATTTCGTCTGTTTGCTTATCTGCAATAATTTTAACAAAACCATCAGTATCCATAGATATTTTTGCACGACCATTTGCCTTAAATGGGAAAATTCCGGTTTTAATTTTATGGCCCGATTTTTTCAAATCTTCTTCAGTAAAACCAACAGATGACACTTCAGGCCAAGTATATACAACATTGGGTATTAGGTGGTGATTAATTTCTGGTTTTTGACCAGCAATTAATTCTGCTACAAATACTCCTTCTTCTTCCGCTTTATGTGCTAGCATTGGCCCATTAACAACATCACCAATTGCATATATATGCTTATGATGTGTTTGTAATAAATTATTTACAATTACTTTTCCATTGTCAGAAGTTTTAATAAATACACTATCTAAATTTAAGCCTTGAGTATAAGCTTTTCGTCCAACTGCCACTAAACAGTAATCTCCATTTAATTTTATAGATTTATTATCGACTGAAGTAGCTGTTAACTCAACCAATTCACCTGTATTCTTAATGGAATCAACTTTATGAGACATATAAAAATCAAAGCCTAAATCTCTTGATAATACTTTTTTTAATTCTTTTCCTAAACTTAAATCCATTGACGACAACAAATGACTAGAAACGTCAACAACAGAAACTTTAGAGCCCATTCGTGCATATACTGAACCTAATTCTAAACCAATAACACCGGCACCAACAACAATTAAATGTTTTGGTATTTCTAAAAGAGAGAGTGCTTCAGTAGAAGTAATAATTCTTTTTTTATCAATATTAAAAGCTGGAATAGAGAATGGTTTTGACCCAGTAGCAATAATTATATTTTTAGCAGATATCTGCTGTTTGTTTTTACCTATAATACTAAGTGTATTTTCATTGATAAATGATCCTGTTCCGGTAAATACAGTGATTTTATTTTTCTTCATCAAAAAATTAATACCTGAATGCATGTCAGAAATGATTTTATTTTTTCTATCTAACATTTTATTAATATTTATCTTTATATCTCCTTCTAATCCATGTTCAATGAATTCATGTCTGGACTTAAAATAGTGCTCCGAAGACTCCAATAAAGCCTTAGATGGAATACATCCAACATTAAGACATGTTCCCCCCATATTAGTATACTTTTCAATAATAGCGGTATTCATACCTAATTGTGCACATCTAATTGCAGCCACATAACCACCAGGTCCTGAACCTATAATTACAACATCAAAAGATTTCATATGTATTTAATTTTAAGATAATACAAAAGTAATAGTTAAAATCAATCTATCATCTAGAAAACCTAAGTTTATTAAAAACAATTGAGCACAGTATTAAAATTACACTTAAAAAAACTGACAATCTACCTAAAAAATCACCATGCTTGACATAAAAGGTCATCGTGTCAATTAATGGAATAGTATAATTAATTATTCCTCTTTCATCCCATTTAATTTGTTTCTCAACCACACCCATATTATTAATAATCGAAGATATACCTGTATTTGCCGATCTAGCAATATACCTGCCTGTTTCAATTGCGCGTAATTTAGCATACATATTATGTTGCTTATACCCACTTGTATCTTTCCACCAACCATCATTAGTAATAATAAAAATTACTTGAGCACCCTTATTAATAAACTTTCTAACATAATTAGGATAAATTGATTCATAGCAAATCACTGGAGCAATTTTATTGTTTTGAGTAGATTTAAATACGGATACTGTATCTTGAGAGCCAAAGTTTCCTACGGAATAAGATCCTCCAATTTGTAATACGCCATCGCCTAAAATAGGTGACAAAAATTCAATAAATGGCATCTTTTCTGCTCCAGGAACTAACTTAGATTTATGATAAATGTCAGTAGAAACACCATTTAACAAAATAGCTGAATTATATACTTCATACCACTGGGTGTTGTGATTATTAAGGGGTTTAGAAACAGGCGTCCTATTTGTCAAAGCTAGCGTGGTGGATCCTAATACCATATTAAGATTGCTATATTTATTAATAACATCTTTAATTTGCTTAATACTTAAATTATTATCCATGCTCCTTTCCCATATTGGAGCTATTAAAAAACTTTCTGGCAAAAGCACAAATTCTATAGAGTCATTAATATTATCTTCAATAAGTTGCATTGTAATTCTAATCTGCTCTTCTTGGTTCAAATCATATTTTTCAGAGTATGGGTCAAAATTAGGTTGTACTACTAAAGTCTCTATGTGATTTTCATAACTTGAATTTGAAGAGTAATTCAATAATAAATGTGATAAATACATTGGGAATATCATTACTGACAATAATAATACGACTTCTCTTTTAACAGAATTATTATTAAAATATAAATAGCCTATTTTATATAATAATACATTAATAAACAACACCCACAATGTTCCCCCCAGAGTTCCAGTATAAGAATACCATTGTACTAAATTAGTTTGGGAGGAAAACACATTTCCCAGAGATAACCAAGGCCAACTCAGGTCCCAATTAAAGTGTAAATATTCAAAAGACACCCAAAATAATGGTAATAGTAATAAACTTTGATTCCAATTATAAATTGTGGCTAACAACCTTGTGATATATAACACCATTGTCATAAAAAAAGCATTACATGAAATAGCAAAAATAGCTCCAGCAAGATGTGCATTATGTATCCACCATGTGGTAAATAAATTAAATAAAAAAAATGTTAAATAAACACAAAAAAAGTACTTTGTGATACTTATTCTTTTATTTTTTAAATCATTTTCTATTATAAACAATGGAATAAACGCAATAAAAATTAAGAACGTAAATCCATTAAAAGGAGGCCAACTTATAAAAAACAAAATACTTGAAAGACACGATAATAATAATCCCCTTGACATAGGTGAAAAAATTTATAAAACTGTAATAAATGTATTCAAAAATTATATATCTTTAATTGTAACATAATTTTATTTTATTAAAATGCTATGACATTTTCAGTAAAAATCAATATTACACCACAGAGAGCTCTCTTAGACCCTCAAGGTAAAACGGTAGAAAATAATATGGCTAAACTTGGCCATGAAAACATATCAAGTATTCGTATCGGCAAACATATTACTATGCAAATCGATGCTGAGAATATTGAAAAAGCAAAAACAATTATAGAAGACGTGTGTAAAAAATTATTAGTAAATCAAATCACTGAAGAGTATAATTATAGTATTGAGTAAGTTAAAATTTAAAATTATCTCCTAAATATAATCTGCGCACTTCCGAATCGTTAATTAACTCATTAGTAATACCATATTTTAACACCACACCGTCATATAATAAATATGACCTATCTGTAATAGACAGAGTTTCTCTTACATTATGATCAGTAATTAAAACACCAATATTTCTATCTTTTAATTTGGTTATCATGTTTTGAATATCCTCTATTGCAATTGGATCAACACCTGCAAATGGTTCATCTAATAAAATAAATTTTGGTTTAATTGAAATGGCTCTTGCAATCTCAACTCGTCTTCTTTCTCCACCAGACAGCACCTCTCCATTAGTTTTTCTTATTTTTTGTAAGCCAAAATCCTCTATTATACTCTCTAGAGAATATGTTCTTTCTTCTTTTGAAATATTTAATGTCTCAAGAACAGAAATAATATTGTTTTCCACAGTCATTTTTCTAAAAATTGATGGTTGCTGAGGCAAATATCCTATCCCCTTACGAGCTCTAACATACATCGGTTTTTTTGAAATATCAATGTTGTCTATAAGGACACTCCCTTCAAAAGAATTTATAAGACCCACTAAAATAAAAAATGTAGTTGTTTTACCTGCTCCATTAGGGCCTAAAAGACCAACTACTTCACCCTGATTTAACTCAATAGAAACATTATTTACAACATTGCGGTTTCCATATTTTTTTTTTAATTTTTTAGCAATTAACTTCATGTTTGAGGTTTGTTTAAATATGAAATAAAAATAGACAATTCATACAATACAAAAATAGGCAGCGCTATAAAAACCTGACTAAATACATCAGGGGGAGTTAAAATAGAAGCGAGTAATAAAATAATTACAAAAGCATGTTTTCTATATTGTTTCAATTGATTTGATGTAATTAAATTAAATTTCGTAAGAAAAAATATTACTATAGGCAGTTGAAATAAAAAACCTGTACTTAAAATAAGCGTTGAAACTGTTTTTATAAATGATATAAAATGAATATTGTTTTCAATTGAACTACTAACATTATATGTGCTCAAGAAGTTGATTGAGAATGGTATTATGATGTAATATCCAAACAATACTCCTAAAATAAATAAAAAGGTGGTTGAAATGAAAAATAAGATGGAGTACCGCTTTTCATGTAAATATAATGCAGGTGCAATAAATTTCCACATTTCAAAAACTAAATATGGAAATACAATAATAATACCAGCAACTACTGAAACCATTATATGAGTCATAAATTGTCCAGACATTTCAACATTCATTAATATAAACGGCATGTCTTTTATACATAAAGATTCTGATACATTACATAAAAAAACATAGGTGGGGAAATCATTTTCTTTACAAGCAAAAATAATACTATCAAAAATGAATTTTTTATTTAAAAACGCAATAATGGTGCCAAAAAATACTGCACATACAGATCTAATAAGATGCCATCTTAATGATTCTAAATGAGATATAAAAGGAACATTATTAGACGAGTTAGAGTTTGACATATCTTAAATAATATTGTGTTTTAAAATATCATGTATATGAATCATGCCAACATATTCATCATTATCTTCTATTATTAATTGAGATATCCCATTTGTCTTCATGATTTGAATAGCATCAAAAGCTAAAATACTCTTGTTAATAATTTTAGGATTTTCTGTCATTAAATTAACAGCCGAAAAATCAAGAGTATTGACTTGTTTTTCTATCATTCGCCTTAAATCTCCATCTGTGATCATACCAACAATTCGACCGTTTTCAAGAACTGCAGTAGCACCTAGTCTCTTAGAAGATATCTCAATAATTATTCTCTCTAACGAATCATTAAGAGAAACCTTTGGCACATTAGATCGATCAAAAATATCATCTACTTTTAATAATAATTTTTTTCCCAAGGTGCCACCAGGGTGAAATTTGGCAAAATCTTCCGATTTAATATTCTTTAATTTTAACAATGTAATTGCTAGAGCATCACCCATAACTAATTGTAAAGTAGTACTAGAAGTAGGTGCCAAATTGTTTGGGCATGCCTCTTTATCTATTGAAGTATCGAGAAAGATATGTGAATTTTTAGCCAAAAAAGATTCTTTATTTCCCGACATAGCAACAATTTTATTTCCCCTGTCTTTTAATATTGAGAGCAATAAGCACAATTCTTGAGTATTGCCACTTTTTGAAATAAAAAAAACAAGATCCTCTGAACTGATGGCACCTAAATCACCATGCTGTGCATCACTGGCATGAATAAAAAAAGACAATGTCCCAGTGGAGTTTAGTGTCGCAGAAATTTTTTGAGCGATAATAGCACTTTTACCAACACCTATAGTAATTACCCTACCAGAGCATGAAATAATTAAGTCAATACAATTTAAAAAGTCTTGATTTAAACTATGATGTAATTTTTTCAAAGAGTTTATTTGATCATTAATAGATTGCTGCGCAATTTTCAAAACATCTGAATCAAATTTCATAATTTAATAATAAAGAATTAACTTATAGTACTGATGCAAAATTAAGTGTATTTTTTGAAAATCTTAATCAGAAATGGAAAACATCCATAATAATATATATCAAAACCTAAATGATTTTTTTGGTTTTAAAAAATTCAAAGGCAACCAAGAGGCTGCAATTAAATCTGTTATTAACGGAAAAGACACGTTTGTTATTATGCCAACTGGGGGGGGCAAGTCTCTTTGTTATCAATTGCCAGCAATAAGTCTAAATGGAATTGCTATTGTAATTTCCCCATTAATTGCACTTATGAAAAATCAAGTTGATTCAATGCGCAGCTATTCTAAAAATAAAAATATAGCTCACTTTTTCAACTCCAGTCTAACCAATGAAGAGACACAATTAGTTAAGGAATCCGTTTTACAAAAAGAAACAAAAATCCTATTTGTAGCTCCCGAAACAATTAGTAAGGATAAACACGCTGCTTTTTTTCAGACACTACCAATTTCATTTTTTGCAATAGACGAAGCACATTGCATCTCGGAATGGGGTCACAATTTTAGGCCCGAATACCGTAAGCTTAGTAATATAATAAATACTATTGGTCGAAAGCCTATTATAGCGCTAACTGCCACTGCAACTAAAAATGTGATTTCTGACATACAAAAAAGTATAGGCCTAAATAACGAGGAGATATATGTATCTTCTTTTAATAGGGTGAATTTGTTTTATGAAATCCGACATGAGGAAAACCCAGAAAGAGACATTATTAGATATGTTAAATTAAACATAAAACAGTCTGGTATAATTTATTGCTTATCTAGAAAAAAAGCTGAAGATCTTTCTGAACTTTTAAACATAAACAATATAAACAGCTTACCATACCATGCTGGTTTAGATAAAAAAACTAGAATGGAGACACAAGACAAATTCTTAATGGAAGAAGTTAATATTATTGTAGCCACGATAGCATTTGGTATGGGTATAGACAAACCTGATGTTAGGTATGTTATTCATTACAATATTCCGAAAAGTATTGAAAACTATTATCAAGAAACTGGAAGAGCAGGCAGAGACGGTGGTGAGGGACATTGTATTTTATATTACAATGAAAAGGATGTAGAAAGGTTTCAAAGTTTCTTTAAAAAAAAACCTTTAAAAGAACGAAATATTTCTACACAACTTCTAGAAGAAATAGTTAATTATATAGAATCTCATGACTGTAGAAGAAAAAAAATACTGCATTATTTTGGAGAAAAATTTGATTCAAAAAAATGTAATAAACAATGTGACAATTGTTGTTATCCCACTACACACATTGATGTTCAACATGAATTAGTATTAGTTCTAAATACTGTAAAGAAATATCCAAATAAATATACATCTAATGAAATTATAAACTTATTAAACAATCCCCATTCAAGTAACAATTTGATTAAACAGGTAATAAGAGCAGGAATCCTAGAGGATCTAATATTAAAATGTCAATCAAATTATGGTATACTAAATATTTCTAAAAAAGGGAAAGTGTTTCTAGAAAAGCCTTATAAGTTCTTAATACAGAAACTAAAAGTACCGAAAAAAGACAAACCTACTCACAATAGTTCCTTTGACAAGAAACTTGTTGAAAAATTAAAATTAATTAGAAAAAGAATCTCTTTACGAAAAAAAGTGCCTCCATTTATAATATTTCAAGACCCTTCAATTGAAGATATGGCTATACAATACCCAATTAGTCTTTCCGAGTTAGAAAATATTATTGGCGTAGGTAAAGGTAAGGCTCAAAAGTATGGATCGGATTTTATAACTGAAATAAAACAGCACATAAAAACAAATAAAATAAATAAGGTCAAAGATGTAGTAATTAAATCAAAAGCTGACAAAAATGATTTGAAAATTTTTATCATAAAGAGTGCAGACAAAAAACTGCCCTTTAACGATATTCTAGATTTTAAAAAAATCACACTAGAAAATTTAATTAATGAGCTTGACCAAATTGTTAATTCTGGAACCAAAATAAATATTGACTATCATATAGACTCCATTCTTGAAGAAGATCAACAAGAAGAAATACATGATTACTTTATCAAAGAAGCAAATACTGACTCAATCGAGGAAGCAAGAACGTATTTTGATGATGAATATGATTCCAATGAACTTAAACTAATGAAAATCAAGCTCTTTTCTGATCTAGCAAATTAGTGGCGACCAAGAAACTCATGAGACCCATGCCTAATTCTAAACAATTTTCATCAATATTAAAATTAGGATGATGAACAGATTGTTTCAAATTTTTATTTGACACACCTATTCTAAAAAAACAAGATTCGCATTCCTGACTAAAATAAGAAAAGTCTTCCGAGGACATACGAACATCCAAATCTTTTACTGAATCAACTCCCAAAAAATACTGAGCCATTTTTTTTGATGATTGGGTTAATTTAACATTATTAAATAAAACTGGATAACCAACTTTAATATTAACAGTACACTTTGATGATGTGACAGACTCAATATCTCTAATAACATCAAAAATAATTTTATGTGTTTTTTTTCTAAAACTCTCGTCAAGTGTCCTCAATGTCCCCTGTAAAGTTGCTTTAGGAGGAATAACATTAGATGCTCCGTGAGCATGAAAATCCCCAAACTCCAAAATATAGTTTTCTTTTATAGGCTCAATATTAGCAATAGCTGATCTTAGTTTCAAAATTATTTCACATGCTATTGTAATTGGATTAATAAACTGATCAGGCAATGCGGCATGGCCACCTTTTCCATGAACATCAATATATATTTCATCACATGCCGCCATATATTTTCCAGACTTAAAACCTACCAATCCAACTTTAAATTCTGGATATACATGTAAAGCAAACATCTTGTTTACGGTTGGGAATTTTAAAACATCCTCTTTAATCATCAAAGAGGCTCCACCTGGTAATTTTTCTTCTGCAGGCTGAAAAATAAACTTAACTGTACCCTTCAAGTTATCTTTTATTTTATTTAGAATAATCGCTGTTCCTAATAACATAGCTGAATGGGCATCATGACCACAAGCATGCATAACACCATCATTAGTAGATTTATAATCAATATTGTTTTGCTCTTGAATCGGTAAAGCGTCCATGTCCGCACGAACACCTATTACATTGGCATCTTGTTCTTTACACCTAATCATCGCCACAACCCCAAATCCAGCGACATTAGACTTATAATCTATTTCGTGCTTATCTAGTACAGCACAAATAAATTTTGATGTTTCTTTTTCATAAAAAGACAATTCTGGATATTTGTGTATATGTCTTCTTATTTTTACAATATCCTTAAAAATAGATTTTGCTATTAGTTTTATCTTCTTTTTGATATCTTCGCTATGCACAAAATTAATTTTAATATACTGCCCTAAAATAACCAAATAATGATAATTAAAAAATTTACGTTTAATTCTTTTCAAGAAAACACATATATAATAAGCTGTGATAATAAATGCATGATTGTTGATCCTGGATGTAATACTAATCAAGAAAAAAACATATTAGTAGATTATATAAAGTCAAATAATTTTACTCCCGTTCACCTTATCAACACTCACTGTCATTTGGACCACATATTTGGAAACAGTTTTATAGAAACCAAATATAATTTAAAAGCAAAAATGCACAGAAGTGATTTCCCATTACTCCAAAGATCAACAGAAATTGCAGAGTTATATAATGTTAACTTAGAGCCTCCCAATTTAGATGTAAATTTTATTGACGAGGGCGACACAATCCAATTAGGAAAAACATTTTGGAAAGTAATATTTACCCCTGGGCATGCCCCTGGGCATGTTTGTTTGTTAAATAAAAAAGATAAGAAAATTATCGTTGGTGATGTTCTTTTTTATATGGGTATAGGTCGAACTGATTTACCAGGCTGCAATCATCAGGACTTAATTAATAGTATAAAACAAAAGTTGTTTTCTTTAGACGATGACATTGAAGTTTTTTGTGGACATGGTAATAATACAACAATTGGTCATGAAAAATTTAATAATCCATTTTTAACATAAACTAAAATAATAAAGTTCTATTGGTCAATCATTGACAGGATTAGATTTTCTAATTCAGAATCACTCATATTTTCGATATTTCTTTGACTCATAATATGCTCCATAATTTTAGACTGTCTTTTTCCAATTAGTAATGCTTGACTATAAGGAATATTACTAAATGAAACCATAGAATAAAGTGGCAACCATCTTGTTGGATGTTTTTTAGAAAACATCCTTTCTATCTTTTTTTGAATTAAGAAATCATTATCCGCTGTTTTATCTCTCATAACAACAAAATTATGCATTGA